>Ga0156402_1136_pt1 | contig 53115 bp, 37 predicted proteins | sample RifOxyA3_FD_108045 | JGI IMG/M metagenome (GOLD analysis project Ga0156402, IMG submission 108045) | Lentisphaerae bacterium RIFOXYA12_64_32 | reverse complement strand
CCGCATGCCGGACCGAGCCGGTCCGGCCACTTTGGGCGTGGTTGCGCATCTGAGGTGGTTAAATCAACGCGCCCTGAAGGCGGGACTACGAGCCTGGGCCGCCACTGCGTGTATGGCGCCCACACGTTCAAAGGCGATGCTGACCGGACCTCAGAGATGCACCTGCATCCCATCATCGGCAATGAACACGTGATCGCCGAGCACGGCCTGCGCCGCGGCGAGTGCGGCCTGCGGATCATCGAGGATTTCTCGTCCGTGGTGCGTGAAACCGAGCCGGCCGAAGGTCATGCCTGAGTCGCGGAGTTCGCGGCAGACGTTCGCCACGCCGTGGTGCCCGGTTTCCATCAGCAGCAGGTCGCAGCCCGGGATCAGGGCTGCGAAGTCCGCAAGCCCACGCACATCGCCGGAGAAGACCACGCTGCGGCCGCCGGCGTCGATGCGGAACGAGTACGACTCCCAGGACGCGCCATCGTCCGGCACGCCCAGGTGCAGGTTGTGCAGCGCGGTGACGCGGAACCCATTCCGATCGAAGGCAATGCCGTCGCGGGCGCGTTCCGGCTGCAGCTTGAAGTCGGTGCGGAACCCGCCTTCGGTCCCGGCCAGGACGGCCAGGATGCCGTCCCAGACGTCAAGCCGCGGGATGACGACCGGGATCGTGCGCCCCGCCAGGCGCTCCGCGCTCGGCTTGGAAATCGTGGTCAGTTTGCGCAGTGTCCACAACAGATTTGGGAGGCCGCCGATGTGGTCCATGTGCGTGTGCGAGATGAACACGGCCTGGGTGGCGGGCAGGTCCAGTCCGGCGAGGTGCGCGGTGTAGGAGCAACATTCTCCGGCGTCGAACCAGTACAGCCCCCCATCATGCTCGACCGTGAACGAGCAATGGTGGCGTCCGGGCATGGGCTCAGTGCCGCTGCAGGTGCCGAGAAATGTCAGTGTCATGGACATGTTCTTCAGTGCTCGCGGTTCGACAGTCGTGAGTTACCTGCCGAGCATCATACAGCATGGAAGCCGGCTTTCCCAGTGTTGTCCGGCATCATCCGACGGTGGAATGTAATGGCGTCGGCAAAGGGTGGAGCATAGCCCCCTGCCACCTTGCGTGGCAGGTGAACGGGTTCATCTTTGGTTACTACGCCGCACCGTGCCCCCTCTCTTCCCTTTCCCCCGTCCGACGGCGGCGGACGGGGGAAAGGGAAGAGAGGGGGGGCGTCTACTCTTGGTGGACGAACCCGATTCACCCGTGGCACAAGGCCACGGGGGTCTCACACATGGGCCAGCACGCCGTCGTTCCTCCCGCCACTGACGCTTCACGGCCGCTGCACTCTGTTGCGGGAACACGCCTTCAGATGTACATTGCATAGATTGATGTACAGCGTCTGCACGGGCGGTTACGCGTGCTGTCGATGCGTAGATGCAACACCCCGCCCGGCCCGGAGGGCCTCGCCATGAACGATGGTGTCAGAACCGTACCACGTCGCCCTCGTTTCACCTTGATCGAACTCCTCGTCGTCATTGCGATCATTGCGATCCTGGCCAGTCTGCTGCTGCCGGCCCTGGCCCTGGCCAAGGACAAGGCCCTCACGGCCGCTTGCGCCAACAAGGAGAAACAGATTCACACCATCTCGGAGATCTACTGCAACGAATGGGATGAGTGGCTGGCCCCTTGCCATTGGTCGATCATCGGTGGCGGCTGGGAAGAAGGCTACTGCTGGTTCGGTCACTTCTCCCCCTACGAACCGACGCTGTTCGCCAAACCGCAGTACCAGAACGGCAACGTCACGAGCAACCCGGACTGCCCGGGTATGCGTGACGAGGTCGGCATCGACGTGGGTTGGCGGTTGGTGGGCTACGACAGCCAGGAGTTCGGTGGCTACGGCTGGAATTGCTATGCTGGGTACAAGCACTACGTCGGCGGTGTGTCCTATGAGCGGGCGCGCCGGATGGAGTTCAAGCGCCCGGCGGAGACGCTGCTGTTCGTCGACAGCTATGAGTTCATGGTCTGGCAGAGCGAGTGGAATGACACGGTGACGCCGTATGTCGCCTGGCGGCACATGAACGGCGTGAATGTCTGCTTCTTCGACGGACATACCCGCTACATCAAGCGGGGGCCGTCGACGCTCGTCAACTGGACGAAGAATTGATCCGGCCGCGTCTCGAGCGCACGATCGCTGAGTCGAAATCCCGCCTGCGTGCCATTCCACCGCGAAGCTTCATGCCAAGGTGGAGGCCAGGTCTTCCGGCCTGGCCTGGCTCGGCCGCGTCGCTGCGTCGCGCCGGGTCAAGAGGCCCGGCGCCCACCTTTCGCGGACGCATCGCATTCCGCCCTTCAGGGCTGTTTCAAGATCTGGCGCCGCGTCTCGGAAGGCCACGCCTCCGCGCACACCAAGTGGGGACACGCCGGGGGACTCACCGCACGCGACAGTCACGAATCTTGAAACAGCCCTGTCCGCCCTTTCCTCCGCCTGGGTTTCGCGCCGTTCCGGCTGTAGATTACGCGCCGGTCAAGGAGACGGGTGTTGGTGTCGAGTGTCGGGGGGCGGGCGCTCTCAGCCCTGCGTTTAGGGGTTCCCCCTGACACCTGAACACTGAAACCTGAAACCTCCGCCCGCTGGGGCCGCAATCGTTTCGTGACACACAAACGGCATCGACAGAAGGACGCACTATGACGCTGCGTGCACTGCTCATCGGTTTAGCCGGGGCCCTGTTCATTGCCGGGCTCGGCTACGTGAATGACTGGGTTTTGATGCTGGAGAGCTTCACCAGCGGCAGCCTGCTGCCCGTGATCGTCCTGGGGTTGATGATCCTGGCGGTTCTGACCGTCAACCCGCTGCTCGTCCGGTGGCGTCCGAGCGCAGCGTTCCGTCCGGCGGAGATCGGCCTGATCGTGGTGCTGATGATGGCGGCCTGCAGTATCCCCGGGCGTGGCCTGATGGAGCAGTTCTGTCAGGTCGTCGCCATGCCGCACCACTGGAATCGCATCACGCCCGGATGGAAGGAGAACAAGCTTCTGGACTACGTCCCGCCCCGGGCGTTGGTCGATCCCGCGGACTACGATAACTCGGTCACGCGGTTCATCACCGGTTCTCCACAGCCCAGCAGTCGCGAGACGACCTGGCTCGAAGACCTCAGTCGGACGTGGGGGCAGGTGCCGTGGGCCGCCTGGCACGGGCCGTTCACCACGTGGCTGCCGCTCATTTTCCTGACCGCGATCGCCTCCACGTGCCTGGCCCTGATCGTGCACCGACAGTGGTCGAGCCACGAGTTCCTCAGCTACCCGATCGCCGATTTCATCTCGACCCTGACGAAACGCGAAGAGGGCAAGTCGTTTGCCAGCATCTTCAGCAACCGCCTGTTCTGGATCGGGTTTGGGGTCGTCTTCCTGATCCGCATCAACAACGGCCTGTACGTCTGGTTCCCGGACTACCTGATCCCGGTGCGGATGTCGTTTTCAATGTCCCCATTTGCGACCGTGTGGCCGTCGATTATGAAGGAGGAATGGGGGCCGGCACTGCTGAACGTGCAGGTCTTTCCGCTGGCGATAGCCTTCGCGTTCTTCATGAGTTCGGAGATTGCTTTCACGCTCGGGGTTTCGCAGTTTCTGTGGGTGCTGTTCGCCATTCCCATGGTCAATATGGGAATCAGCCTGGCGACGGATTACGGCAAAGGCGGTTGGTCAGGGTGGCAGCGCGCCGGCAGTTACGTGGCCCTGGGGCTGATGCTGCTGTACACCGGGCGGCATTACTACCGCGAACTGCTGGTGCGGGCGGTGCTGTTCTGGCGGCGGCACAAGCCCGAGGACACCAATGTCTGGGCCTGCCGCGTGCTCATCGTCGCCACCGTTCTTCTCGTGGTTCTGGTCAACCGGCTCGGCCTGGACTTCCCCTTTGCCGTGCTGACCGTACTGCTGATGCTGCTCGGGTTCGTCATGGTGTCGCGGATCAGTGCCGAGACGGGGCTGTTCTTCATTCAGCCGCGGTGGCAGCCGTTCGGCGTGCTCTTGGCCATGTTCGGCAGTTACGCCATGGATCCGCAGGCGATCATCATCTGCGCCCTGGTCGGTGTCGTGCTGTGCATTGACCAGAGTCAGGGGCTGATGCCCTACCTGATCAACGGCCTGAAGATCAGCGAGAATCTGAAGCTGACCCCGTCGCGCGTCGCCGGCGTGACGCTGGGCATGTACCTGGTCGCGGTCGTCGCGGCCATCGTCATTGCCCTGTGCGCCATCTACAACTTCGGCACGCCGACGCAGGCGAACTGGTCGTTCCAGCGCATTCCGAGCATGCCGTTCCTGGCTGGCCACGAGGAGTTGCTGCGGCTCAAGGCGTCGGGCCTTCTCGAGCAGGCGGAGCAATTGTCGTGGTACGAGAAGCTGGGCCGGATACACCCGAAGCCGAATTTCGTCTGGGCCGCCGGGTTCGGGTTCGTCATGGTGCTGGTCTTCAGCGTGCTGCGTCTGCGTCTGCCCTGGTGGCCGCTGCACCCGGTGCTGTTCCTGCTGTGGGCCACTTATCCCATGGCCTACATGTGCCACTCGTTTCTCATGGGCTGGATGATCAAGGAGGCGTCGGTCCGGTTCGGCGGGGCTCAGGTGTACCAGAAACTGCGGCCGCTGATGGTCGGGATCATTGCCGCCGAGATCATGGGCGCACTGGCCTTCATGATTGTCGGTGCCATCTACTTCGCGCATACCGGCCAACCCCCCGTTCCCTATCGGTACTTCCCGCGGTGACGCGAGCGGTGGCGCGGACCGTCCCGGACCGAGGTCCACGGCCGGGGACCGGCCGGCGAACTCTACTTCGGCGCGGGACACGCCGAGCCACGGGGACGGCCGTTCCGCAAACACAAGGCTCGCAGTATGCGCATCGCCCTGATCAACACCAACCGGATGCGGCCGCCGATCGCGCCGATCGGGCTCGAGTACGTGGCAGAGGCCATGCATGCCGCCGGGCATGACGTCGTCGTCCTTGACCTGTGCTGGGAAGACGACTGGCGTGCGGCCATGGTCCGGTTCTTCGCCGGCCCTGAGTTCGAACTGGTTGGGTTGACGCTGCGCAATACCGACGACTGCGGCGTGCTCAGTCGACAGTCGTTCCTCCCGGATTTTGCCGAGATGGTCCGCGAACTCCGCACCCGCACCGCGGCGCCGCTGGTGGTCGGCGGTGTCGGCTTTTCGGTCATGCCCGAGCGCGTGCTGGAGCGGGTCGGCGCGGACGTCGGCATCTGGGGCGAGGGCGAGTTCGCGCTGGCGGAGTTCGCACGCAGCCTGGAGACGGGCGGGGACGGGCGCGATGTCCCCGGTTTGATCTGGAAGCGCGACGGGGCGTGGGTGCGGAATCCGCCCACGTTCATTGACCTGGCGCAACTGCCGCGCATGACGCGGCGCTGGTTCGACAACCCGCGCTACTTCCGCGAGGGAGGGCAGGGCGGGTTCGAGACCAAGCGCGGTTGCCCCAATCCGTGCATCTACTGCGCCGACCCGGTCGCCAAGGGCCAGTTCGTGCGCCTGCGCCCGCCTGCTGCGGTGGCTGACGAGATCGAGTGCCTGCTGGCCTTGGGCGTGGACCACTTGCACACCTGCGACAGCGAGTTCAACCTAGTGGCGGAGCACGTCGCCGAGGTCTGCCGCGAGATGGTCCGCCGTGGACTCGGCGCGCGACTGCGCTGGTATGCGTACTGCGCACCCGTGCCGTTCGGACCTGACCTGGCCCGGTTGATGCGCGAGGCCGGTTGCGAGGGAATCAACTTCGGCGCCGACAGCGGCGATGCCGCCATGCTACGCCGCCTGCGCCGTGGCTACACGCCGGACGACATCGTCCGCGCCGTGGACGCCTGCCGCCTGGCCGGCATCACCACCATGCTCGATCTGCTGCTCGGCGCACCGGGCGAAACGCGGGCAAGCCTGGTCAATACCGTCCGGCTCATGAAACAGGCCGCGCCCGACCGGGTCGGCGTCAGCTTCGGCGTGCAGGTCTATCCCGGCACGGAACTCGCCGCCATGGTGCAGACGCCGGAACTGAAGGCAGGGGTGATCAGCGCCGGGGATGCCGATCTGCCGCCGGCTTTCATCGCACCGGCCGTGGCAGACGACGGTTACGCCATCCTGGACGCGGAGATCGCGGGGGACGAACGCTTCCTCTTCTTCGATCCGCGCCGCACCGACACGAACTACAACTACAACGCCAACCAGCGCCTTGTCGACGCCATCAAGGTCGGCCACCGCGGCGCCTACTGGGACATCCTCCGGCGGCTGGCGGCGGGGGGGTAGTGCTCCTTGGCGCCGCGCAACGCCACCATGTTCGTCGCCGCGGGTGCCATGGGTCACTGCGTCACAGAGTCATTGCGTCAACGGCCGGCCCGCGGCGGCGCAGCGCGTCCCCTCTCCCGAAACTGGCGCGCGGCAAGAGAGGCGCTTCGCGCCGTCGCTGTTCGGGTTCTGACTCAGTGACGCCGTGACGCGGCGTCGCCCCCCTCGACACCCGACACTCGCCCCCTTCCCTACAGCGGCAGGTCGCGTTTCTGCCAGATGATTCCGCCTGCCACTCCGGCCACCAGCAACAGCGCCAGCAGCACGCCCATATCGTCGAGGGGCCAGGCGTGTTCCCGGAAGATACGGACGCCATCAACGAACGCGAACAAGCTGACGTTGCGCAGGCTGTCCAGCAGCGGCCACCAGCCCGCGAAGACGAAGACGAAGTGGTTCAGGACCAGGAACGCCACGGTCAGCCCGACCGCCGTCGAGCGCCGGCGGAACGACGCGGCCGCCAGCAGCGCCACACCACCCACGGCGCTGGCCATCAGCCCGCCGGTCGCCGCCGTGCGGAAGAACGACATGAGCGGGATCGGCATGCCGAAGTCGAACAGGCGCGTGCCGGCGACCGTGCCGGCGAACATCACCAGCGTCAGCGCGAACATCCCAACCACGGTCGGCAACGCGGCACAGACGTAGACCTGCGTCTTTGTCGCGGGGCGGCTGAGGAGCAGTTCCATCGTGCCGCGCTGCACTTCGCCGGTCAGCAACCCGGTCGGAACGCCGACGGCATAGACCATGAACAGGACCAGGACCAGCGGGTGCTGGTATCCGATGGCGATCAACGCTGACGTGTTGCCGGGTTGCAGGATGTCGCCGCCGAACATGCCCTTGATGAACGACGGCAGCATCTCCAGCAGGCTCAGCAGCGCCCGGACCCGCTCGTTGTCGTGCATCGTCCCGCACACGGCGATCTGGAATACGAAGATCATGCCCGCAATGAGGCACCAGGCCGGCAGCGTCTGGCGCGTCCAGAACCGCAGCAGTGCGAACGGGAATGGCGGACGAAGGCGGCCATCGTTCATGGGGCCTCTCCCTCTGCCCGCCGACCTCTTCGGTTGCGGCTCAACCGCCTCGGGAGTATCCATTGGTCATTCCTGTTTCACGCCGACGTTGACACTGCTCGACCGCGGACTTGCGGACTGCGCCGGTGCGGTCGCATCGCCGTTGTAGTATTGCACGAACGCGTCCTCCAGCGACGCCTGCGGCGTGCTGATCCGTTCCACGGAATGCGTGGCGGCCCATCGCAGGACGCCGTCCGGACTGCCGTGGTACGCCAGGTGCAGCATTCGTCCCTCGGCGTGCAGCACGCGCAGGTTCGGCAGGCGGTCCAGGGGCGGCGCCGGGACCGGAGTCCCCTCGGCGAACCAGATCTTGAGCTGGTGCGAGCCCTCGCCTGCGATCCGGGCGATGGAGGCCAACTCGACGAGCCGGCCCTTGCGCAGAATCGCAGCCCGTTCGCACACTGCGGCCACCTCCGCGAGGTCGTGCGACGACAGCAGCACGGTTGCGCCGCCGTGTGCTGCTTCGCGGATGATGTCCCAGACCACCTGGCGAATCAGCGGGTCCAGGCTGCCGGTGGGTTCGTCCAGGATCAGCAGGTCCGGCGCGGTCTGAAACGCGAAGATCACACCGACCTTCTGGCGATTGCCCTTTGACAGATCCTCGACCGGCCGGTCCAAGTCCAGTTCGAGCCGCGTCGCCAGCTCCTCGCACCGCTGCCGGACCTGGCGACCAGCACCGCCGATCGCGGCCATGACCGCCAAAGCGCGCCGCGCCGTCAGGTTCGGCCAGATGCGGAAGTCGCCGGGCAGGTAGCCGATGCGGTCGTGCATGGTGGCCCGGCCCGGGCGAACGTCGACCCCGAACACGCGCGTCCGGCCGGAGGTGGGCGCGAGCATGCCCATGATGCAGCGGATCGTCGTCGTCTTCCCCGCACCGTTGGGGCCAAGGTAACCCAGCACCTCCCCCGGTTCGGCACTGAACGTCAAGTCCTCCACCCCGATGGTGGGACCGTACCGCTTGCTGAGTGAGATGACATCGAGGACTGGCATGGGGGGTGAGGTTTCAGGTGTCAGGTTTCGGGTGTCGGTTGTCACCGGCTTCCGGCGACGCGGCCGGCCATCTGGATGTGTTGCTCGTGTTGCTCGTGTTGCTCGTGTTGCTCGTGTTGCTCGTGTTGTGCGCCGCGACTGTGGCCCGGCCAGTCCGTTGGCCGGCGAGCGACATGCGGGTGTCAGGGCAGGCGCGTCTTTACTCGTATTCCTGAAACCTGACACCTCTTCTTCCGTCGCCCGCCTCACGCGCCCAGGCACTCTGCGCGCCAGTCCAGGAACGGCTTAGGGAGCCAGTCCTGCGGCGCGTTGCGCAGCAGTGCGAATGTTTCCTCCACCAGGGTCCGCGTGCGGATGCCGCGGATGGTGGCCGAACCGATCCTGCCGGTCTTGACCAGGCCGCGTTGGGCGAACAGCTCTCCCGTCGCCTCGCTGTTGTAGAACGGCCACAGCCCGGGCGCGCCGTAGTGCACCAGGCGCGCACTGAGGGCGTCCCGCCGCTCCGGTGCCGCCTGTGTGAGGCATTCGGCGACGATGCGGGCTTCGCAGTAGTGCTTCATCGTGCACACGCGCATCGTCACGCCGATGAAGCAGTACAGTGAGTTCCACTCGTACAAACGCCCCCATGGGCTGTCGTCGCTGAACGCCATCTCGCTCCACGGCGTGTGCAGGGGCTTGCACCTGTCGTGGCCGGCCGTCAACTCCGTTGCGCGGGCGCCGATGGCGCTGATGGCGTGCGAGAAGTGGTGACTGCGTACGCTGCGCGGGTCCTGCCGAAAGCCTTCCGACAGCGCGCCGACGTAGGAGGGCGACGTCTTGACGTCGAAGTCTTCCGGCTTCTGCAACGGTTCCTTGCCGTTGAACCAGAGTGTCGGCATGGCGACCGTGCCGCCGGGATCAACCGCGGCCAGTGCGCCGTCGATGACCGCGGTCGGCCCGCCCTCGACCTGGCCCATACTGCTCAGCGACCCGTGGTAGATCACCGTGTCGCCCGGCATGGCGCCGACGGCGCGGAAGCCGTCGGCCACCTCGCGTATGCCAACCTTGACGTTCGGATCGCCCTTTTCCGGTTCCATATAGCGCGTCCTTCTGTGGCTTGAATATCTCGACGAGACTCCCTCTGCCCACCGAAGATACAACGCGACCGCATTCGGTGCAATCCGGAATGGCGGGTCGCTGCCGCATGGCGGGACAGAGCGGTATGCCTGGCCCGACAACAGTGGCGCGGGACCTCCGGGACCGCGGTAGGGTGCTCGGGGCCGTCCCGGCCCGAGGTCCTCGGCCGGGGACTGGCCCGAGTCCCTCGCGTCGGTGCGGGACGCGCCGAGCCACGAGGCGGTGCACCTGTACGCCGCCGCCGCCTGCCGCTTGACCGTTCCCCTGTGCGGAACTACTGTCCTGTGTGCTCGATGGGCCTGGGTTGGGGCGACCACATTCCGTCGGACGACTCGGCGCGTCCACATCACACAGAGGAGGTTCTCGATGCTCACCGGACGATTCTGCTGGACGGGTTGGCTTGCGGGTGGCGCATTGTTCACCGCGGTTCTCGGCGCGAAAGCCGCTGGCGAACCCCAGACCCTAATGCTGGTGGATAACGGCAAGCCTGTCGCCACCTTGGTGCTGGCAGAAAAGCCCTCGCACATCGCCGCGTTCGCCGCGCAGGAACTGCAGTTGCACGTGCGCCGCATCACGGGCGTGGACCTACCGGTGGCCACCGATGCACAGCCGGTCACCGGTACGCGCATCCTTGTCGGTGAGAGTGCTGTGACGCGTGAACTCGGACTCAAGTCTGCGGACTTCGCAAGTCAGGAATATCTGGTCGGGTTCCGCCCGAACGCCCTGGTTCTCATGGGCAACGACAAGCCGGAACCGCCGCCGTCGAACGTCGCGGTCCGCGGCACACCGCAGCCCGTCGATGGCCGGTTCGGCCGCGCGCTGCGGTTCGACGGCAAGACCGCGCTGCGCGTGACCGCGCCCGGGTTCCGTGACGACGCCGGCACGCTCGAGTGCTGGGTGCGGCTGCCGAAGGACACGCCCGCACCGCCGGGCGCCGGGACGCTGCTGCGGCTCGACGGCGCAAACCCCTGGACCTACCACATCGTCGAGGCGGGGAACGGCGCGCGCAAGATCAAGTATGTGACCTATGACGGCAAGAACGGCACCGCCGTTGTGTCCGGTGACTTGGCGCCCGGCTGGCATCACATCGCCGCAACGCACAGCGTGGCCGACAAGAAGCTCGAACTGTTCATTGACGGCAAGAGCCAGGGCACGGCCGCGTTCAACCTTTCGACCTGCAAGAATGCCACGCTGCACATCGGCGGCATCGGGACCGACGCGCCGGACAAGCCGGTGGGCAACGCCTTCACCGGCGACCTGGACGAAGTCCGCATCTCCGAGACCGTGTTGACTGTGACCCCGGAGGGCCTCGCCGCGGCGCCGGACGTCGCCCCGGGCACAGCCCTGCTCCTGCGCCTGGACGAAGAGTCCGGGACCCCCGTCGACGTCAGCGGCCGGTTGCGTTCGGTCGCACTGCCCGGCGCCTATGACGCGCAGGGCACGTGCTACGCGGTGTATGACTTCCTCGAGAAATTCTGCGGTGCCCGCTGGTTTGCGCCCGGCGAAGTCGGGCTGGTCTGTCCGAGCGCACCGACACTGAAAGTGACCGGCCAGGATGTGCGGCGCGCACCGCGGTTCATCTTCCGCCAGGGCACGTACCTGCCTGTCTACGGGATCCTGAAAGCGCTGTGGAACAACCCGTCCGGGTACGACGTGCAGCTCTACGCGCGGCGCATGCGGCTGGGCGGTCAACCGTACGCGGCAAACCACTCGTTCTACGGCTTCTACGACCGGTTCTACGAGAAGAACCTCAAGAACGAAAGCCTGTTCGAGTCCGAGCACAAAGACTGGTTCGCGCAAGGCTACAGCGGCCAACCGCCGCAGATGTGCTTCACCAATCCCGGCTTCATCGGCCAAGTCGTTCAGGACGCCCGCGACTTCTACGACGGCAAGGGCGCGAAGGCCGGTGCGCAGGCGAATGGCGACTTCTTCGCGCTGGTGCCAATGGACAACAGTTCCTGGTGCAAGTGCCCGGCTTGCCAGGCGGAAATGGACGAGACTGAACGCGAGAACAAACATTTCTCCAACGGTATTGCCAGTGACTACGTGTTTGGTTTCGCGAACAAGGTTGCGAAAGAGATCCGGCAGTCTCATCCGAGCAAGTATCTGGCCACACTCAGCTACTCGTCGTACGCCTACTACCCGAAGACGACGCGCCTGGAGTCGAATATCGCCGTACAGCTCTGCCTGCATGTGCGCAACTGGTGGGCGCCGGCCATGGAAGAGAACGACATGGCGTTCTACAACAGTTGGGTCGGCAAAGAGAAGGACCGGCCCATCTACCTGTGGCTGTACTACTGCTTCCCCGAGGAGATCGCCATGAACGGCGGCTGGCGCTGTTTCCCTGGCTTCTTTGCGCACACCATCGACCGGCAGTTCAAGATGTTTGCGCGCGACGGCATTCGCGGCGCTTTCCTGAACAATATGGGCGACTACCTCGACACCTACGTCACGTTCCGCTTCCTCGACGACCCGGACCTGAACATCGACCAGATCATTGACGAGTTCCATCGCCTCTACTACGGCGCGGCTGCCGAACCGATGAAGAAACTGTACCTGCGCATCGAGGAGATCTACACCAACCCGGCCAACTACCCGGAGGACATCCAGAAAGGCCTGCGCCACACGCACCAGACCGAGGAGCTCGCCTGGGTCAGTCTCGGCACCGCGGAGCGCATGGCCGAGCTGGGCCAGTACATGGCCGAGGCCACGCGCCTGGCGCAGACCGATATCGAGAAGCAGCGCGTGGCGCTGTTCGAGAAGGGCGTCTGGGAATACATGCTCGAGGGCCGCGGCAAGCGCGCCGAGCGCGAACGGCTGCAGCCCGAGGTCGAGAAGCTCAAGGCCCAGGGGCCCGCCACTGCCAGTGTCCCGAAACTGCCGGACGCCGCCGCGGCCGGCGACCCCGCCAAGGTCGACTGGGCCAAAGCCGCGTTGCTTGGCAACTGGCGGCAGCTTGAGGGCTACCCGGCGAAACGCACGCCCGAGGCGCGCGTCGCGCACGACGGCCAGTTCCTGTACGTCCGGCTCTCCGAACCGGTCGAGACCGCCAAACTCCACAACGACGACGGCATCTGGGCGGGCGACGACTGGGAAGTGTTCTTCGCGCGGCAGCGCGCCCGGCCGTACCGGCAAGTGGGTGTGAACCCGAAGGGCGCATTCCATGACATCGGCTGCGGCGACGGCGAGCCCATGCCGCCCAGCGGCGTGAAGGTCGTCTCTGACACCTCGAAACCCGATGCCTGGACCGTCTGCCTCGTCTTCCCGCTGGACACGCTACTCCCCGGCGGCGTCAAGCCGGGCAGTGTGTTCTACGGCAACTTCTTCCGCGCCACCGGCGAGAAGCCGCGCGAACTCACGGCCTGGACCCCGAACTTCAGCGCCAGCTTCCACATCCCCGCACGCCTCGGCGAACTGAAGTTGGAGTGAGCGCAATCGCCATTTCGCAGGAGGCCCAGAACCTGGAGCGCCGGCGTCTCGCCGGCCTGTCTTCCGCGGCGAGGCGGCACCCCGCGAACCAGAAGCCATCAGACACGGAGACGTCATCTTCCGTTACCGCTCGCTGCCGCACTACAAGCCGCCGCGCAGCACATGGCAGCCCCGCGGTGGAACTGTCGTATATTAGGCGATCGGCACCCGAAACGCCGCTTCGCCAGGAGTACACGACGTGAGATCGAACAGAGGACCAAGAACCAAGGCGTGTATCATCCGCGTGCTGCAGGCTGCGGCTGTGGCAGGCTTGGCGGCCGCGTTGGCAGGCGCTGCGGACAAGGAGGACCAAGGCAAGCCCATGAACGACAACAACTACATCGTGAACGAGGTAAAGAGCGCCAGCCCCGACAAGGCCAGCGACAAGCGTTACATGCCGGACCTGACCGGCAAGGACATCAAGATCAGCGAGAAGAACCAGTACTCGCCGGGCCGGGACCTGGTCTACTACGAATCGACACGCACGCCGGGCCTGAAACTCGCCATGCTCGTCACCAAGCCGGCAAAGCCTTCCCACATCCTGGCCGGCACGCACGGCTGGCACATGGACATCGGCGGGTTTTCGTACCTGGACAAGCCCGCGGGCAAGTACCTGCGCCTCGCCGTCGACATGCGGGGACGCAAGTTCTCGGAGGGGAAACAGGACTGCAATGGCTGGGAATTGTACGACGTCATCGACGCGGTCAACTACGCCAAGGTATTCTACCGCGAGCTGGTCGCGGAACCGGACGTGGTCTACTTCGAGGCCGGCAGCGGCGGCGGCGGCAACGCCTATGCCATCATCGGCAAGTTCCCGGACTTTTTTGCCGCCTGCACGGCGCAGTGCGGCATCTCGGACTACGCGCTCTGGTACCGGAATGACAAGGTCGGTGAATTCCGCGACGAGATGGACGTGTGGATTGGCCGGTCGCCGGATCAGGAGCCCCTGGCGTATCGGGCCCGCAGCGGACTGAACCTGCTCGAGAACCTGTGCACGTCGCTGTACATGGTCCACGGCGAGACCGACATCCGCGTGCCGGCGGATCACGCCCGTGCCTACGTGGCCCGCGCGAAAGAACTCGGCAAGGACAGCCTGGTCACCTACCGCGAGCTTCCGAATGTGGGCACGAACGATCACTGGGGCAGGGCGACGAAAGAGCAGTTGGCCCTGTTCTCGCGCGAGAGCGAGGAGAATCGCGTCCGACACACCACCCCGGTGACCATCCCGCGTCAAGGCCGGATGATTGTGGGCGGCTACCTTTTCACCAAGGCGTTCTCCGTGGTCCTCGATTCCATCGACAAGACGGCAACTCTCGACTACGACCTCGACAAGGACGAGTTCAAGGTCACCTGCGACGGGCCTGGCACGTACGAGATCAAGAGGATCGGACCGCCGGCGAACTGACCGCGGCCGGGCCGGTTCGGGTTGCGGCGGCCCGCGCGCGTCCGAGCCGGGCCTGGTCGCGATGGTCGAGATCTTCGATGTCTTCGGGATCTTCGACCTTTCGCCTGGGAGTTCAGCAACCCGCCCCACAACGTAATGCGTCAGTCGCGGGTGCACGGTTGGGCGGTAGATGGCCAACGTGGCGGGAGCGGCTCGCTCCCGCGGGTGTCGGAGCGAGCCGCTCCGACCACTTTAGGCGTCAGCCCAGGTCAGACTTCGACCTTATCTCCACCCGCGACTGACGCATTACCCCACAACGCCCCCTGCCCTTGACAATTCGCGGGACAGATTGTACACTCTATCGTGTAGTTACACGGCCGAATGTACTTTTCGGGCGCAATCAACCTCGATTGGAGATGGCGGCGATGAAGAAGAGCAGGAAGGTCTACAACAGCGTCTACACGGGCGAGAACCTCAACCGCGTGGCGTTCCCCATGGGCGGCATCGGGGCCGGGATGGTGTGTCTGGAAGGGACGGGGGCTCTCTCCCACGTCTCGTTGCGGCACAAGCCGGAGGTGTTCAACGAACCGATGATGTTTTCTGCGCTGTTCGTGAACGGGGCGCCGACGGCGCGAGTGCTTGAAGGGCCGGTCCCGAAGTGGAAGGCGTTCGGCGAGCCGGGAAGCGGCAACGGGCGCAAGGGCGGGTGTGCCGCCGGGTTGCCGCGGTTCGCCGACTGCTCGTTCGAGGCCCGGTTTCCGTTCGCGACCGTCCGACTTGCGGACGTCGCCATGCCGGTCACCGTGGAACTGACCGGCTGGAGTCCGTTCGTCCCCGGTGACGCGGACTCCGCCAGCCTGCCGGTGTTCGCCCTGGAATACACGGTGACGAATCCATCCGCCGCCACCGTGGACGCCGTCTATTCCTTCCACTCGGTGAATTTCATGGGCGCGGGCCGAGACTCGGGCGCGTTCGTCCGGGCGCAGGAGAACGGGTTTGTACTGGTGCAGCCGCCCGTTGCGGAGAAGCCGGCGGCGGAAGGCTGCTTCTCGGTGGTTGTGGACGACCCGGCGGCGCGTGCGGACTGCGCCTGGTTCCGGGGCGGCTGGTTCGATCCGCTGACCATGTTGTGGCGCACGGTCGTGGACGGCGGCGCCCCGGCGCGTGCCGCGCACGCGGACGGAAAACCCGGCAACGGCGCCAGCATCTATCTTCCGTTCTCGCTCAACCCGGGCGAGGCCAGGACCATTCGGGTTCTCGGCAGTTGGTACGTTCCGCGCAGCGATGTCCGCTGCGGCGCCGACCCCAAACCAGCCGCTGCGTCCGCCTGCGGCGGCACCTGCTCCTGCAACGCCGCGGAACAGAAGCCAACGTCCGAAACCTATGTCCCCTGGTATGCCGGACGATTCGGTTCCATTGACGATGTCACCGCGTTCTGGCGCCAGAACCACGCCCGGCTCCGTGCCGAGAGCGCCTGTTTCAGTCAGTGCTTCTACGACACCACCTTACCCGCGGAAGCCGTGGAGGCCGTGGCCGCCAACCTCACCATCCTCAAGTCGCCCACCTGCCTGCGCCAGGTCGACGGCCGGTTCTGGGGTTGGGAAGGCTGCTGCGACGGCGGCGGGTGCTGCCACGGCAGTTGCACCCACGTCTGGAACTATGCCCAGGCCATGCCGCATCTGTTCCCGGCCCTGGAACGTTCGCTGCGCGAGACGGAGTTCAACGTGAGCCAGGACGCGCGCGGGCATCAGAACTTCCGGTCCAGCCTGCCCATCCGCCCGGTCGACCACGGTTCGCACGCGGCTGCCGATGGCCAATTGGGCGGGATCATGAAGGTCCACCGTGAGTGGCGGATCAGCGGCGACACCGCCTGGCTCAAGTCAATGTGGCCCAGGGTCCGTCAGAGCCTCCTCTACTGCATTGAGACCTGGGATCCGGATCACAACGGCACGCTTGTCGAACCGCACCACAACACCTACGACATCGAGTTCTGGGGCGCGGATGGCATGTGCACCAGTTTCTACCTCGGCGCCCTGGCGGCCGCGGCGGTCATGGGCAAGGCATGCGGCGACGACGTCACGCTCTTCGCGTCGATCCTCGGCAAGGGCCGCAAACGCATGGAGTCCGAACTGTGGAACGGCCGGTACTTCGTCCAGAAGACGCAGTGGCAGGGTTTGCGCGCGCCCGACCCGGCGCAGTTCAAGACGCTCGCGGGGGGCGACAGCGGCTACTCGGCCGAAGCCTTGGAACTGCTTCGGAATGAAGGCCCGAAGTACCAGTACGGCGGCGGCTGCCTCTCCGACGGCGTGCTCGGCGACTGGATCGCGCGTTGCGCCGGCGTCGACTCGACGCTGAGTCGCGCCAAGGTGAAGAAGCACCTCGCCTCCATCTTCAGGCACAACTTCAAGAGCGACCTCTCGGCGCACTCGAACCCGCAGCGTCCCACGTACGCCTTCGGCGACGAGGCAGGGTTGCTGCTTTGTTCCTGGCCCGACGGCGGCAAACCCGCGTTGCCGTTTGTCTACAGTGACGAAGTCTGGACCGGCATCGAGTACCAGGTCGCATCGCACCTGATCATGCTCGGCCGGGTCAGGGAAGGCTTGAAGATCGTCCAGGCGGTTCGCGACCGCTATGACGGCCGGGTCCGGAACCCGTTCAACGAGTACGAGTGCGGGCACTGGTACGCCCGGGCCATGTCCTCCTATGGTCTGCTCCAGGCGCTCAGCGGCGCCCGGTACGACGCGGTCGAGAAGACCCTGCACCTGGCCCCTGCCGTGAAGGGCGATTTCCGCGCCTTCCTCGCCACCGCTACCGGGTTTGGCACTGTGGGCATCAAGGACGGAAAACCGTTTGTGGAAGTCAAGGGCGGAACCATCGAGGTCGAGAAGATCGTGACCTGTGCGGGTAAAACCTGAGAGGGAAAATGACCCGTCGTGGACATTAGGATGCGCCTGTTCGTAGTGGGCTCGCAGTGCACGGAACGAAGTGGAGCGCCAAGAGCCCATCCGGCGTGTTGCGGCGGCGCGGCGTGGGGATGGTGTCTTGCCCGGCGGACCACCGCCGGGACTGCGACACCACTACGAGCGGGGCCGTGGCCGGATTTACCCGCACAGGCTGGAGGATTGCGGCATGATCAGCTCCCTTGAACTGGCCAGAATCTGCGGCGTGTCGCAGGGCACGGTTGACCGGGCCCTGCATGACCGGCCGGGCGTGAATCCGGACACGAAGCGCCGCATCCTGGACGCGGCGGCGCAGCACGGTTACTCGCCTAATCCCGCCGCGCGCGAGCTGATGACCGGGGAAACGCGCATGGCCGGCGCTATCATTCCCTCGGTGTCGGGCGTCTTCTTTATGGACCTGATGAACGAGGTGAAAGCCGCACTGGGCCGGGCCGGACTGCGCCTGCTGTTCACCACGGCCGCCGATCCTGGGGAGTTCGTGGATGCCCTGGAGGAGTTCGCCGCCCGGCGCATGAAAGCCGCCATCGTCGTGCCGCCTGAGGACCAGATTCGCATCCCCGGCAAAGTGACCCGGGACATGAAGCTGATCTCGTTCCTGAGTCCGTGCGCCGCCGCGGACAATTACCTGTTCCTTTCGCCGGATGAGGTCCGGACCGGCCGGGACGCGGTGCGGTACCTGGCCGACTGCGGACATCGCAGGATCCTGCATCTAACCTACCGGCGCCCCGCGTCCGCCATTGCCGCGCGTGCCCGCGGCTACGAACAAGCCATGGCCCGGCTCGGCGAAACCCCGCGCATTCTTCGGCCGGTCGACGAAGCCGGGCTCATGAAGGAACTCGCCGCGTACCGGCCGACCGCGCTGTTCTGCCACAACGACTGGCTCGCCATGGTCGCCATCCGCATCCTGCAGTCCAAGGGTGTCCGTGTGCCCCAGGACGTGTCCGTTCTGGGCGTCGACAACAGCCGCACATTCCGATCCATCTACCCCGACCTGACAACCCTGGAGTATCCGTTCCGCGGCGTGGCCGAACGCACGGTGGCGTGGATAGTGTCGGGGGCGCCGCCGGCGCCTTTCCCGCGCTTCGCCAGGATAGCCGGAACGACGGTGCGGAAACGCGCGCGCCGCCGTACATGACCGGGTCGCCGCCCCGCGCGCTTCCGCGCCAGCCTCAATGTGATCGTGGACAATCAGGGTCTGGAAGTGTCCGTGAAGTAGCGCGGGGCGAAGTGTCCGCCGAGTCGGGGACCTGGGTTCTCAATCGGCGCGGTGGGAGATGCGGAACGCTCTCAGATATCCCCGGAAGAACGTCGGGGCGCCCTTGTAAAACTCGCCGTAGACGGGATAGCCGCCAAAAACGCACGGGCCAAGATAGAGAGCCCTTGCCATCAGAGGGACAGGCTTCCCTTCCTTGCCGTTCACCCGTATGCGGAACGTGTGGAAGTTGTACATGACATCCACGACTGACCACTCGCCGATCGGCACGGAAACTTCCGGGTCAAGGCGGTGCTCGTTCACTTCGGTGTCCACGAACGTGGCCGTGAGGCGGCCCTTGTCCATGCGCAAGGTCAGGGAGCCGATGAGGGAGCCATGATGGGTGAAAAGCACTTGATTCCCGTCGGAAAGCGGCTTGAATTCAAAGTGGATGGTGAAGCTTCCCCGGGGGAATGCTTCGGCGGGGAAATGGACGAATGTCCCCACGCCGTCGAACTTCAGGCAGGGCGCTCCGTCCTCGGTCTCCCACGTCGGTGCCGTCTGACGGGTCTCGGGGGGGTAACTGCGGGAATGGAACGTCTCGCCATAGAGGACGGCGCTGCCGAGTTGGCCATTCCAGCGGGGCGCGTTGCGGGACGGGAGCACGCCGCCGCCAAGCGGATTGAACTCCCATGCAAGATCCGGAATGCGTTCTTTGTCAACACGCACGTCAACGGGTTTGCAACGGGTTTCGGAGTACACCGACAGCTTCGTCTTCTCGCCCGACCGTGTGCCGCGGCAGACCAGCGGCTGACTGCGATAGGTTTTGCCAGAGGTCGTGACCGCCCGCATGTGGTAAGTCGCATCCTCCACATGCGGCGTGAAGGGGATGTCAAACGACGCTTCCGGCGAGTTGATGCGCGGCGGTATGTCCGGAAGCCACGTCCATGGGCGCACCACCACGGAAACACCGTCCTCCCCGGTCAACGCTGCCATGCCGAACTCGCAGGCGGTTCTCAAGGCGATTGTCCCTTTGATGGCGTTGAAATCAAGAACGAGCGCGCCTTGAGAGATCTCCTTCGAAGGGATGGCGAGGAAGAAGCCTGCGGGCGGTCCCATGATGCTTGCCTTGAAGTTCACGAAAACGGCATTGTCCTTCCTTGTGTGAAAAGCGTACCCACGCTCCGGACTGGGCAATAGCTCAAACGACGCGTCATTGACGGAGAGCTTGCCGGTGAAGGGTTTGCCGCTTTTGCCCTGGTAGGTCACAAGAAAGAGCGTGTGGGTGTCGAGGGAAGGATATTCTTTCTCTCGTCCCACGCCATACATCTCCTCGCCCTCCTCCAAGACCTCCAAGGCTGCCAGATTCTCGGCGCACGCGAGCACACCCTGAAGGCGGCCGCCTTTCACTGGCAGCGTCAAGCCGTCACCGCCCGCCGCCTTGAAGAGTGACTTGCCGGGGTGGCACAGGTCGCGCAGGGGTTGCTTGGTCCAAAGATAATTCCAATTCCATGTGGCGCGGACATGGATCGGCTGCAGCCCCTCCTCGAACGTCAATGCCGATCCGCCGCCAAGTCTCACTTCCAGGACGGGGCGCAGCAATTCAGCGTCTGGCACATCCTCCGTCGGCAGTCGCAACGTGACATCCTTGAGGTCGGTCGTCGACAGCGACGTCGGGGGGAACTCCTTCACCACCCGCCCATTCATGTCGCGCAACCAGAGGCGGACGTCGCATGAGTTTGCCGCCGCGCTGTCCGGCACATTCAACACTTCGATCTCGAGCGGTTCGCCGAGCTTGAGGTATGGACGATAGCTGACGATCAGGTTAGGGATGGCAATGTCGTCTCCCGGGTTGGGCGCTGGTGCTTCGTCTTTCAGCACGTGCATGTAGTACTTGAGTATCCGTTGCGTGGAAAAGGACTTTGCCACCGTCGGTTCGAAGCAGGTGTTCTCGTTCACCTCGTTCCATTCGGGGAGGTTGATGACATCCGGCCGTATCCTCATGGCCGTTTCGAATCCATAGCGCAAAGTCTTGGTGCCGTCATCGCTCTTGGTGACGCCGCTCATATGGTTCACATAGGCGAGGGCCACCTTGGCGCCAAAATACTTCCGGCTGTACGCCGGGTCATCGCGCAGTTTGCAGATCAGCGGAATTACGAACAGGTCATAGAAGTCTTTTGGTGCGCGGCGGTCGTAATGCGTGGAATCGCCGACAACGGTAGGCAAGGCGAACATGATGCCATCCGTGGCTTCAAGGTAGGCGCGCAACTTGTCTTCAATGGTTCTTGCCTCGGCGGCGGGCACGCTGCGCCCGTTCTCGCAGTACTTGTCATACGCCTCGACCCATGGGCAGGCGATGTCGGCGATGAAGATGAACGTGTCGCCGACTGTCTCGCGCAACCGTCCGAGCACAGTGTTCCATTTCTCCGCGGGAATGCTGTCGGCCACATAGGAGCAGATCAAGATCTTCCCGTCCAGGCGGGCGGAGTTCTTGCAGGCGAGCATCCGGCGGATCGACTCCGCCTGGTAGGCCACCATCTCCTCAACGGGGCTTCGATCGCCTGAAAACTCATAGAGCAGGGCGAAGTCTTGCGGCGCGGCGCGGTTGACGAAGTCTATCGTCTCGAAGCCATTCTCCGCCATGCGCTTGTAACCGAGAAGCATGCCCAGCCCGTCAATGCCGTACGTCTGGGAGATGCGGATGTCCTGGGCGAAGCTCGCGAGGGTCCCGCCGTAGCCAGGTTTCGGATCCGTCGGGCCAGGGCCAGTGGCGCGGTCGAAAAGGAGCGGCCGATCGATCCAGGTTCGATTGTAGACATAGTTCATGTAATGGTTGTACTTCGTCTGGCTGCGGCAGAAGACCAACGGTCGTTTCGCAGGTGCCCATGACGGACGGGTGGGCGCTGGCGCCTGAACCTGTTTGCCGGGGTCTTGAGACGAGGTCTTGCAGGACGAAACGAAGGCGATCGCCAACACCGGAAAGACGAGAAGCGCCAGAATGCGAACCATCATAACAACTCCTTGCCAGGCGAGATAGCACAATCGCCACTGCGACTGCACTCCCGCATTCGGGGTTTGAAGTTCAGAGTTCGACCTTTGTGTTCTATCGGCCCTTGCTCAGTTTGAGGTAGTCGCTGAGCGCCTTCATGTTGCGCTCGAAGGTGCCCATGTCCACGCGCGCCGTGTCGCCAGCGCGCTGTCCGATAGCGCCATGGCCGTGCCACCGGATGCCCCGGCAAGCGTCATTGCGGTCAGGCCCGCGGTTACGCCGTAGAGTTCGAGTTCGGACTTCAGCAGCACGTCCGCCGCGGGGAACTCCGCCGCCACGGCGGGCCATCCCCCGAGACAGACCAGCAGGCACAGCTGACACACCGAGAATCGACGCGTTTGCTTCGCCGCCATCCGTTCCTCCTTGTCCATCCCGCGCATCCATCGTGGCCATGGGGCCAGGATTCCCGTCTGCCAGCCCAGGCTTTCCGACAAACTCACAACCCCATTATGAACGCAACGAACGACACGTCAAGGCATCCTCTCGAACATCGGGTTCAGGTCCCGGCCCAACTCGGTGCGCGAGTCGTACTCTGTCTGCGTGAAGGCCGGCTTCAGTGTCCAGCACTGCAGGCGGAAGTGCTTCTGGATCGCCTCGGAATGGTACCTGGGGCCGTGGATGGTCCAGTCCTTATAGTGCCGTACGTTCTCCAGCGCCGTGCTCACGCCCGGAATCGCCTCGACCGTGAGTCGGCGCCGGTCCTCGGGGGGAAGGTCGCGCCCTGTCGCATGGCAGGCCAGGAGCAGCAGGGCGGCCTCCAGGCCGACGTTGCCGCCAGAACATCGCAACTGCTGCGGGAGATACCCGGAGTCCATGACCGCGTCGACGATTTCCCTTGCCATGCTTTCGGTGTCGGCGGCCGCAATGGCGGCAGACGTTGCACCCGCGGCTTCCTCTGTTGGTCCCATGACCTGCGGCGCTTCGTAGGTCGGCGCCGGTGCCACGATGCGCCGAGCCAGCAGGACCAGCAGTTCAGCCGCGCTCAGGAGCGGTGTGAAGGTTGGCCCGCCGTTGTCGACTACCGCCGCGGCCCCGGCCACCACGTCGTGATCCGACACGCGCACCGGGCGCTGCCCGTACAGGTTGTGGATGCCCGCGACAGTGGTCCACTCGACCTTCGGGTGCTTGACCAGTGTCTTTACCAACCGCTCGAAGTTTTCAAGGATGAGCGGGATGGACACGCCCTGCACCAGGGTCGGTGCGACCCAGTCCTTAGGCGGCGGCGTTGCGCCGTGCCGGAAATTGATCGCGTCGGGGAACTTCTCCATGATCGTGATGACCGGGTGGCATCCGAACATGGCCGTGAAATCGTGCGATGCCGCACGCTCGTCCAAGTATGGGTTCACCTTTGCGAGCGCCGCGTCGAACTTGGGTGTATCGCGGTAGTGCGGGTCGAAGTAGAAGTCCGCCTGGTATCCGCCGAGGAGCAGGTTGTTGCAGTACCAGACCACGTTCCGACCGGGCAAACGGAACGGCGAGTACAGGAACGGCTTTCCGAGCTTCCCGACTGCGTACACGATCTGCGCCGCAAACGTGCCGCCGTGCTGCGTCAACCCACTGCACCTGCCGAACACGCGCTCCAGCGCCTGGAACCCCGGCAACTCGCGGAACAGCGTCCGCTCCACGCCCCGAAACCAGTCCAGTTCCGAGACCTCCTCCGCCGTCGTGGGATGAACCGAACCGCGGTCGTAGTGCAGGCTCACGTCGTGCCACTTGAGCGCCGCGATGACGTCCGTCATGCCGTGCCGCTCCCAGAACCGCACGCGTTCGCCATGGATATGAAAACACCCCTGCAACCCGTGCCGTCGCATGACCTCGGCCAGTTGCGCGGGCAGTGTATGGCTTGGCGACTCGGGCGGGGAGAAGAAATCCTCGGTGTCAAAGTAGATCAGTGCGTGCATGGGGACCTTCGGGTGTATCGCGTGGCAGATCCGCGGTTGAATGACGACGCGGGAAAGGGTGGTTACAGTGTTCGGTGTTCAGTGTTCAGCTCTCAGCGGCCCACAGGCGGCAGACGGCCCGGCCATCTCGATATGACACAGCGGGATTGCGCCTGAGTCCCGGCTTCAGCCGGAAGTGGAGGCGAGCTTCAGCGAGCCGATTCCCGGCCGCTCGCTGAAGCTTCGCTGCCACTTCCGCCTGAAAGGCGGTACTCCGACGAAGAGCAGACACCCCACCGACCCAAGTTCGGCGGCGGCGCGCTCAGATTTCCCGCAGCAGTGCCTTCAGCTTCAGTTCCGGCACGCCGCGCTCCCACTCCCGGATGGTCTTGGCCGCATTGGCCTCGGCCATGATCGCGCCGGCAGCGCCCGAACGGACGAGCTTGAGCTGCTCCTCCAGCTCCGTGCTCCACTTGGCGTAGTTAGCCGCCATCTCCTTCTCTTCAGGCACCGTGGCCAGCGCCTGCTGGATCTCCTCCTGCTTCTGTGCCAGCGGCCAGGTGGCGACGCCCTCGTCGGTAAACGGAAACGCAGCCAGTTCCCGCAGCAGTCCATCCGCGCGCTGGCGCAGGTCCGCCATTGCCGCGTCGTTCTTTGTGCCCTTGTAGTCGAAGAACACGAAACGAAAGTCGCGCAACTCCGGTTTCAGGTCCATGGCCGTGTCAATACCGTAGCCACCCACAGTGAACCCGACCTTGTCCGCCTGGCTGCCGGGCCACAGCACCGCGCACGGGCCGACACCGGTGCGCGACGGCGACACGTGCCCCGCGTCGAAGATGCGGTCGTAGTACAACAGCCACGACTCGGTGGCGAGGTCGAGCTCGGCCTTCTCGCCCTGCGCCAGGTCGCGGGTCGGAGTCAGCACGTGCCGCTCCGCGTCGCTGACGAACGCGGAAGGATAACAGCGCACCACCACGCGCAGGCTCTTCACCTCCATCTTCGGTTCCAGCAACGCCTGGCAGTACAGGGCGTCGCTGCCAGCCTGCGTGACGAAGCGAATGCGCACGACGGACAGGGACGTGTCGAAGACGAAGTCCGCGTAGCCACGGCTGCCGGCACTGCGGCCGACCAACGAATGGATGGGCGTACTGCCGATCGTCTGGCCGTTGATCTGCAGGTCGAAGAACCCGCCACCGTACCAGTTGCAGTCCGTCGGCTGGGGCATACCGATGTAGCCTTCGCCGGGAATGGCGATGCCCGGGCGCTTGTCGTCCTGCGCCACGACGTAGCGCAGGCCGTACTGCCGGACGCCGGTGTCCATGACGATCGCGTGCATGACACGCTGCAGGCCGATGGTGTGCGCCGGCGCGCCGGCCCCGATCAGGCTCGTCGTCACGCCCGAGTCGGAGATCAGGACCTGCGGCGGTTCCTGGGCAAGAACCCGCAGGCCCAGCCCGCCCAACACCAGCAGCACAACCATGCTCTTGCGCCTCATGCCTGCCTCCTGGTCCCAGGTGTTCGGTGTGTCGCCGTGGCTCGGCGCGTCCCGCGCCGAAGCGGGGTGCGCCGGCCGGGGACCGGCCGAGGGTACTCTGCTGCGGTCCCGGAGGTCCCGCGCCACACCCACACCTCTACCGCCCCACCGTGAACGACGCACTCGTCGTCTTGCCCGTGTACAGGTCGGTCGCGTGGACAGTCCACGTGCCGTCATCGTCGTTGAACGCCACCGGCACATCCACGGTTGCGCCTTTGCTATCGACGAGAACGACGGGATCAACCCAGTCGGCCATCCGTTCGTCGGGGAGCTTGACCTGTACGTGGACGGCCTGCTGGCCCTGCGGCATCGCCGACGTGATCCGCACCCGCTGTACGCTGCCCGGCGCCACTGACGGCGCTGCCTGCAGGGTGACCGGCGCAAGCGGCTCGGGCGACAGGGCAAAGAACTCAGCCCGGTACGGCGTGACCGTCAGATCGAAGGCCTGCTTGCTGCCAAGGTCCACGTGGTTCTTGAGGTCGTACACGTGCATGGCCTGCGGCAGGCTGACCCGCGCCGGCTCGGGCTTTCCCTGGTGCCGGAAAAACGAGACGATCTGCACCGGACCGTTCGTCCACCGCGTGACCTCGACAATCCGCAGGCGTCGGCCCTGAGCATCGCTGACGTCGAGCGCCGGTGCGACCTGGGCCTGACCGAGGATCTGCCGCCACAGGCGCGCCGCCGACTCGGGCGTGGTTTCCGCCCCCAAGGCCGGGAGTGCGGACGTCGCCAGGTTCAGCAGCACGGCACGGCCTTGCCCGAACGAATTGGAGAGGAACAGCGGCGCCTGGCCGGCCGCGCCCGCCGCCACGGCCCCGGCCGCCTGCACGCCGCCATCGGCCGGCGCCTTGACCAAGTTCAGCGTCTCCGGTTCGCCACCGCCTGCCGGCGCCGGCACCGTGATCGTTCCCCCAGTCTCCAAGGCTTTGTCTGCGCCCGTGCGCTTGATACCGAACACATCGTCCAGTTGCCCGGCCGCCAGCGGCTTGACATGCCCGTCGTAGATGGCGGGCCGGACATCCGCGATGAGCAGGCCGCCGTTGCGCACATACTGGCGGAACATCTCCGCCTCCTGCGCACTCATGGCCTGTGTCATCGGCAGGAGGATGACCTTGAAGTTGCTCAGGTCGATTTCGCCCAGCCGCATCTGCCGGTCCGTGAAGTAGCGGAAGTTGCAGCCCAGGTCGCGCACGACATTCTGGAACGCGGCGTGGTTGCTCTCATAGCTGCCGTACGACGGCGCGGTCTGCACCTTTGCGGCATAGGCTGAAGGCTGCGAGTACAGAATGCCGATGCCGTCGGTCTGCATTTCCGAGTTAAGGAGCAGTTCGCCCAGACCGTCGCGCACAATCTGCGTGTCCTGGAGTATCTCCTTGACCGCCGGGTACGGATCCAGGTTCGGCGCCAGCCAGCCGTGGAAGCGGCCGACCACCTCCCAACGCCACCACCACACGCTGTCGCAGCCGCGCGTGACCATGCGCCAGTATTTCTCCAACAGCGTGTCGGCATCCTTGGTGTAGCCCATCCAGTTGGCACGCGGGAAGTCCCGCGGCGCAATCGAGCGCAGCACTTCGTCAGCCGTGCCGGGGTACGGCGACCAGAACGTGTTGGAGCGCACGAACCCGTCCAGGTCGTCGGCCTGGCCAAACGTGCCGGCGCCCTCGAACCCGCAACGGCTCTCCGGATCGATGCGCCGGAAGCCCTTGCCGAACCGCTCGCAGAGCTTGCAGAAGGTGTACGACTGGAACGCCTGGCGGTCGAACCAGCGCGGGAAGTTGCCGGCGCGGAACGCCTCGGTCTCGTCGTTGTCGTCGGACTTGCTCAGTTGCACGTCGCCGAAACTCGCGTAAGCGCTGCCCCATGACGCGTTGAGTCCGGCGATGTCCTTGTACTGCTCCTGCAGGTACTTGCGGTACGCCTCGAGGCAGTGCGAGCACAGACACGAGCCGCGCACCGCGATCTCGTCACCGAGCGAATACGCAAGCACCCCGTGCTGGCGCGAGGGCACATAGCTGTCGACGATCTTGTCCACGTGCGCCTGGATCCCGGCTTCGTCGTTCCAGCAGACCGGGGTCATGATGCCCTTGTCGTCCTTCTTCCCGTCGATGTGCGTCGTGTACGGGATCCAGGCGACGTCATACGCGGCGATATACGGCGGCGGCGTGCCCCCGCACAACTGCACCGTCACACTGTTGCGCGCCAGGCTCTCCTCGGCGAAAGGCGCCAGGTTCCCGCGGGGCAGGTCCCACATGACGAAGTTGAACTGGCCGCGATGGCGCTTGACCACACGCGCGTACTTCCAGGCCGAGGCGACCCACTTGCCCGCCCCGTCCGTCAGCATGGCCTGGACCTCAACCAACATCGGGAACCACGGCTGCACCTCGAACTCGAACGCCGTTTCGGCATCTCCGGGCTTGGCGGTCTGCCGCGCCACGACGCGGCCGCGACGGTCGAACAGGCTGATCACCAGGCTCTCGTCCGCCCCAGCTTGGCCGGATAGCACGACCTGGCCGCTCAGGTGTTGCCCGATCTCGGCCCAGTCCTGGACCAGCTTGACCGCCTCAACCTTCCGTTCACTGGTGACCGCGAACGGAACGCTGGCGAAACCCGCCACGCCCGTCCCGTCCCGAACGACGATATCCAGATGGTAGTTGCCGGCACGCACAGCCGGGGCACTGAGGTCCGCAGTGCCGTCGGCCTTGTCAAGAGGCTGCTTGCGGGTGTCAACCGTCGCGCCGTCGTCACGGCGCAGCGTCACGTCAGCCGTTGCGCCGGCACCGGCGCCCTGCCACGCGAGGGTCGCAGCAATCCCCGGCAGTGACGCGCGCGCCAGCTCCTTGGCCTTCGGAGTCAGCGTCAGGCTGAGCTTCGGTTCCTTGCCTGCGGCCCACAGGATCGCCTTGCCCACGCGCATGGCCCACTCGTCGTACGTCACTTCCCACCCCGGTCGGTACTCGATGGTCGGGCGCTTGGGCAGACGCACACCGCGGCCCTGCTTGACGGTGAACGCACTCGCGCCGTCCACGTCGGCGAGGAACGCGGGCAGCGTCTGGAGCTTGTTCTTGTCCTTGAGCACCCGCTTGTCATCCGTGCCGAGCACGATCAACCCCGCGCCGGCGGTGACCGCCTTGACCAGCGTGTACTGGTTCTCGACCGGCAGCTTCTCGGGAACGACGTCGATGAAGACGAAAGCGTCCCACTTCTCGGTGAGCAGCCGCGCGATGCGGCGCAGCCCGTTCTCGCCGCCGTGCCAGTCGTCCTTGGTCGTGTCCACGATCCGGCCCCAGAAGATCATCTGCGGGTCGAGGTCGAAGCGCTGCTTCAGCTCGATGACCTCGCGCGCGTTCGTGCCGCGGCCGTTCACGAAAAACAGCACCCGCGTCGTGCCGAGCGCATACGGCGTGGCCCACTCCGTATGCGGCGTCTCGAACTCGGAATTAACGTTGTGGTCCACCTCGAGTTCGGCCATGTCCTGGGCCAAGCAGACCGAGGCGCCGGCAATCAGCGATCCCAGCAGGAGAGCAAAGCGCTTCATTCGGTGAGCCCCCTATCAGTGGTTAGGTAAGACACGGCGGACGCAAGCACATCCGGCTCCAGTTGCCCCGCAACCCTTGAATGTCGGAGGAATCGCCCCAGTTCCGCCTACCTTGCCACCCCGGACGCGTATGTCAAGTGCCGGACCACGCCTCGCGGCGTCCCGAATGCCCCGCTGACGTTGGCCACAACGTGCACGGCGAAGGCTCGTAGTACCGCGTCTACGCGGTCCGGGGTGTGCGTGGCCGCGGGAGGACGCGTGAACGCCTGCCGTATTGCCTGGTGCAACGCCAGGCAATCCTCAGGCCAGCCCGCGAGGACGCGGGCGCTCCGGGGAACCACCTCCGCGGGGCCGCCCCTCAAGACGGGCTCACCGGTTGAGAGCCAGACCTTGACGGTTCTGCCGCCAGCGGCTGGGCGCCATGCCGAAGTGCTGCTTGAACTGACGCGAGAAGAAGAAGACGTCGGCGTAGCCGAGTTCCTCGGCGATCTGCTCCATGTTCAGCGTGGTCTCGCTCAACAGCGCACACGCGCGCTCGAGCCGGATGCCGATGAAGAACCGGGTCGGCGTGGTGCCGTGGATCTGCTTGAAGACCTTTGTGAAGTAATCCGCGCTGTAGTGACCCCGCTCCGCGATGCGGGCCACGGAGAACCCGCGCGACGGATCCTCGCGAATGTAGTGAATCAGCTCCGCAATGCGGCGCCGGTGCTCGAGTTCCAGGGGCGGTACATCCTGCCTGGGGTTGCTGCGCACCAGTGACAGCAGCAACCCGCGGAGGTAGCAGTGCGCTTCGTCCAGTGCCTGGGCGCGCTGGCTGCGGCACAGGTCCGCCACCCGGCGCAGGGTCAGGTAGGTGAACTCAATGTCGCGCGTCTGAGAGTAGTGCGGCGGCAGGTCGGGTTCGGCGGGATGAACCACGTTGCCTGCATCATCCAGGAAGTCGAAATGCACGTAGCAGTGCCCCACCGGCGTTTCCGGGTTGAACCGCGTCTCGTACTCCTGCTGGTACCGCAGACACATGATCACACCCGGGTCAATGGCGAACGACTGCTGGCGCCAGACCATTTCCGCGTGCCCGGACCAGGCGAACCACAGATCGTAGTCCACCAGCGGCCGAAAAATGTGCGACCGAATGGCGCCGCTGACCACATACCCGGCGGCGTTGATGCGAACTCCGCACCAGGTGTTCCGAGGTGACCTGCTTCTTGTGTTCACGATGTTCTCCACCAGTTGCCAAGGCCCCCCCAACAGTGGCGCGGGACCTCCGGGACCGCAGCAGGGTGCTCGGGGCCGTCCCGGCCCGAGATCCTCGGCCGGGGATCCGTCTTCGCCCAGGCAGCTTCGCCGGACAAGCCCGGCCGACGCACTCCACTTCGGCGCGGGCCGCCCCGAGCCACCGCGTGACCGAGCGCGCCGCGCCGCTGCAGGCTACCGCCCGCGCGGACTACTGAAAAGCGGAAAAACACAAAAGAAAGCAGGCCAAGTCCATTGTCTGCCTGCGCCCCAAATGGTAGATTCTCTCCCAATATCTTTCAAGGTCTGCAGCCTGGAATCCGGCACGACGCAGGAATTGGCAGCGTGCCGCAAAAACACAAAACGGGCACGGTTCAGAGGTTCAGGGGTTCAAGGTTATGAGGTTATCGGATCTGAGCACAGATTCGACAACCGTGAACCCTGGAACGGTGAACCCTTTGAACCCTGCCACAAAAGCCGAAGGAGACGTCCAGATGGAACCGGTACGGTTGGGTGTGATCGGCTGCGGGGTGATCTGCGGCAGCCACCTCAAGCTCGCGGCAGAGTACGCGGATGCGCAAGTTGTGGCGGTTGCCGATATGATGGTCGAGCGGGCCAAGGCCACAGCGGAGAAGTTCAGTATTCCGAGCTATTACGGCAGCGACGACGAATTGCTCAACGACGCGCGCATCCAGGCGGTCGTCCTGGCCCTGCCGACAGGGGTGCGCACCCCGATCGTGTTCAAGGCGCTCAACCACGGCAAGCATGTCCTGATCGAGAAACCGATCGCCATGTGTGCCGCGGACGTCGAGAAGATGATCGCCTTACAGAAGGACCGCGTGGCCGGCTGCTGCTCGTGCCGGAACGTCTTCTCCGGGCATGCGGAAGCCGCCACGCGCTGCGTCGAGTCCGGTGCGCTCGGCAAGATCCGCATGGTGCGGTTCCGCGCCATGGGCGCCGCCCCGGCCAAGCCGAGCGATGCGCCGCCGCCCTGGCGCCAGAGCATGAAAGCGAACGGGGGCGGTATTCTCGTGAACTGGAGCTGCTACGACCTGAACTACGTCATGCACATCGCCGGCTGGCAGGCGAAACCGAAGAGCGTCCTGGCCAAGTGGTGGCCGGTGGGACCGAAGATGACCAAGTACGTAGCGCCCGGCTCGGACGCCGACTCGCACTACGTCGCGCTCATTCAGTGCGAGGACGACATCGTCCTGAGTATGGAGCGGTCCGAATTCTCCAGCGCGGTCAACGAGCAGGCCTGGGAGATCATCGGCACGGACGCGACCCTGCACCTGTGCCTGGTCCCGCAGCAGGGCAAGCCGAGCGTGGTCACGCTGGACCGGTTCGTGCCGGGTCAGGGTGTGGTCTCCGAGACCATCTGGGAGGAGAAACAGGGCTACGCGGGCGGCAGCAACGTGATCCGCGATTTCGTCGACGCCATCCGCAATGGCCGCCAACCCGCGACGGACCTCAAGCGCGCCCTGGTCATGCAGAAGATCACCGACGCCATCTACGCGTCGGCGGCCAAGGGAACCTGCGTTGCGGTGTGACGGAAGGCGGGGGGGCGACAATGCTACTAAGGTTCCCGTTCGCAGCCATCCCCGTCAACCGAACGAATCTCCGCGGTACGCCGCCCGGCCTCCGGGCGGCATCCCCAGAAGGCGGGCGGAGGGCCGCCCGCGGTACTTCGGAAGATGCCGTCCTCTGAGAACCTCAGCAGCACTGGGGCGGGCGACCGAGTGTTCAGTGGCCAGCGGCTCACGGGCGACAGCCCCGTCCACCGCGGCAGACCTGTCGTGACGGGTATTGGGGTTGAGCCTCAGGCCTCGCGGGGTGACGCGCACTGCGCCACTGAGTCACTGAGTCACCGAGTCACGGCGTCACAACGAGAAGTCGTCCAGAAGGAGATCGAGCCACGATGAAACTCAGCTTCATGACCTTCGTGTGCCCGGAGTGGGACATCGAAACGGCGGTGGCCTTTGCGGCCAAGACCGGCTACGACGGGGTGGAGATCCGCGTCGATGCCGGGCACAAGCACGAGATTTCGTCGCAGTCATCCGCGGCGGAACGCCGCCGCGTGAAGGGCGTCTTTGCGAAAGCCGGCGTGGGCGTGGCCTGCGTCGCGACCTCGATCAACTTCGCCTTCCCGGACCGCGCGACGCACGCGGAGAACCTGGCGAGCGCCAAGGCGAACCTCGATCTCGCCGCCGACCTGGGTGCGCCGGTCGTACGCATCTTTGCCGGCGGCAAGATCCCGGCGCTCACACCCGACGCGGCCAAGCAGGTGGCGGCCGCCTTCGATGAAGTTGGCGAGTACGCGGCGGCGTCCGGTGTCTGCCCCATGCTCGAATGCGGGCATGACATCATCAAAGGTGCAGCCGAAGCGGCGGAAGTGCTCAAGCGCGTCAAGACCGCGAACTTCGGCGCCCTGTGGAACCACGCGGTCATGGACGACGAGACCTACAATGTGCTGAAGCCGCGCCTCCGGCACTTCCACGTGCACGACGACGTCCTCGACCCGCAGAACACCGCCATTCTGGACCTGGCCAAACGCATGAAGCCGGCCGGCTACACCGGTTACGTCTCGCTGGAGATCATCAAGGGCACGAACCTGCCCGAGGACCTGCTGACCGAGACCGCGGCCCGACTCCAGCGCTACATCCGGCAGGCGTGACGCCGCCGCCCGGCTCGTCCGGGCGGGGCGACGATGGGGGGAAAAGGGGCGGGGCGTCCGCCCTCTCTCCCCCAGTCGTCGTCCCGCGGGCACAAGACCCGCGGCGGCGCGAACCGGCGCGAGTAACATGAACCTATGACCGGGCGGTCTGCCGCCCGGGAGGCGCTGACGCATCACCGCTCGCTCCCCAGGGCTGTTTCAAGATCCGGCGCCGCGTCTCGAAAGGCCACGCCTCCGCGCACACCAAGTAGGGGCGGCCTGTCCTCAGGCCGCCCCCCCCGGCGTGGGGACACGCCGGGGGTACTCACCGCACGCGACGGTCACGGATCTTGAAACAGCCCTGCTCGCTCCCCTCTGCAGCTTGACATCCAGGTCTATGTGTATTACCATAGTATTATGAAATGTCATATCAGTGCTACCATTGACCGCGACCTGCTGGTCCGAGCGCGCAAGCATGCCCAGCAGAACCGGCGCGCCTTGAGCAATCTGATCGAGTTCGCGCTGGAGCAGACGCTTCGGGAGAACGCGTCGCCCGGAACCGACATTGTCACCAGCCGGAGCAAGTTCCGGGGCCGCTTCGATCGAGGTGAGTGCTATGGCGACCGTTAGTGCCCTGCTGGACACCAACGTCCTCATCTACGCCACGCTGACCGAGGACCCGAGGTACCCGATCGCCCGTGCACTACTGCTCGGCGAACAGAGCCCGGCCGGCGGCGAGTTGTTCATCAGCGTCCAGAACCTCGCGGAAATGTGGCCTAACCTGACCGGCCCGAAACTGAACCCGCCCGACTCGCCCGCCGTCGCCCGCGCCAAGATCGAGTCCATTGCGCGCCTGCCGCACCTCACCGTGCTCCCGGTCGACTGGGACACCGTCCGCCACGCCACGCAACTGTGCGAAGAGCGCAACGTCCGACGCCAGGACTACTTCGACATGCAGCTCGTGGCCGTCATGCGCCAGCACCGCATCCGCCGCATCTACACGGAGAACGCCGCGGACTTCAAAGGCCTGGACGGCATCGAGGCCGTGAACCCGTTCGCGAAGGCGTGACGGACGGAATCAAGACCACAGGTCGCCTGTCCCTGTTGCACCTGTTGCACCTGGCAGGGCAGGCAACCGTCAGTGGCCCGGCCAGTCCCTTGGCCGGCGTTCCACGTTCGTCGTTCCACCCGCGACGGACGCAGTACCCACCACCGCCCCACCCGGATGCGAGCTTTCACTGGACGTACAGGGACAGATCGAACCCGGGACTGAACGGGTTCACGACTTCGACCCCGGCGTAGTACTGGCCGGTGTTCAGGTCTTCGGAGAAGATGACGTCGCAGTCCGCGGACTCCGCTGCCGCGATGATGGAGGCGTCCCAGAAGCCGACCTGATAGGTGCCACGGATCTCCACGGCGCGGCGAACCGTCTTGGGAGAGGGCGCCAGAACGGTCAGCCGCTCGAGGTGCCTCAACTGACGCAGCACCACGGCCGGCTCCTGATTCAGTTTGGTCAGCGCCGTGTTGGCGTACTCCTGCAAGACCTGCACGGACACGAACCCGTTCTGCCCCCGCATGAGTCGCGTGAGCAACTCGATCGCCACGGTCTGCTTCGCGCCGGCATTGCGGTCGTTGGCATAGACGACAATGTTGGAGTCTGCAAAGCACGCCTTCATCGCAGGACTACCTCCGGTGTGCTTCGTCGCGGTTGAAGGCGAACCCGGCCGGCGACGCGCCGCCATGCTCGCGGGCCAGGCAAGCGAACTCCGCGGCATCCCGCTCCAAGTCGGCCAGCCCACTGACCTGCCGCATGTAACTCCGCAGCATCCGGTTCAAGCTCATCCCATGCTGAGCCGCGTAGGCCCGGCTCCTCTTCACCAGTTCGTCTTCTGCTGAGAGCGTGATGTTCATGCCGCCATCTCCGATTACACATATTGGGCATGGTTCACGGTTCAGAGGTTCAAGGTTATAAGCTTATCGGATGTAAGCACAGATTCGACCAACCGTGAACCCTGGAACGGTGGACCTTTGAACCATGCCACATATTGCACATACGTGTAATATGATATCACTCGGAACCAGCAATGTCAACCGTGAGGAGACCGTCCAAGGTGATGTGTCAGCGGCCCCGGGCGGCGGACCGCCCGGTCATATTGGGATGAAACACCTCGCCTCGACCCGAGCTGGAGCGCGAGACTCCGTCGAGCATCCGGGGGTAGGGGAATGCTCCGCGGAGCGTCGCGCTCCAAGGCAACGGTCGGGCGACGGTCTGGAACGGGGTTCCATCGAGCCTGTGTTTCATGGGAGTCGCGGGCGGCGAAGCACCGCAACGAATGTCCGGCCGAGCCGCGACCCGCCTTCGTGCAACCGGCTTGCGCCGTCGTCCGGGCACTTCGGCGTACAAGACGGCGTGGCAAGCGGGTAGGGAGCGGTCTCTGGGAAGCCGCTTGCCCTTCGACCCTTCGACAGGCTCAGGGACTGGCGTCAAGATCAGGGACTGCGCCTACCACGCGCGGTTGCTGCCAGAGTTGCACCCGCGACGGACGCAACACCTGTCCAGGTGCCAGCACTTGAGCGCACATCGCGTCCGGAGCAACTTGTGTCCTGGCCAACGTGTTCCGCGGCACCGTGCTCAACGCCACAGATCGCCTGGCACGTTCTGTGTCCCCCGGGAACAATGTCCGAAGCTGTCATAGCCACCATTCGTCCGCCCGCGTGTTCCAGACTCAGGGCCGGGGAACGTGCGCACTCACTCCTCCGCGTCGATGCGCGTGTCCCAGTAACCCGGACGGCGGTGCGAATGGGCAACGGCCACGATGCGAATGTGGTCGTCTTTGACGTGGTAGACCACGCCGTAGGGGAAGCGCTGGGTCAGGCAGCGCCGGGCGCGGCGCGAGAGTTGGCTCCATCCTTCGGGGTACTGGAGCACCCGGGCGATCGTCGCATAGACTTCTTCGGCGAACTCGTAGCCCAAGCCGGGCTGGCAGTCCTCGTAGTAGTCGACCGCCTCGTTCAACTCGGTGCGTGCGGCGGGATGGAATGAGAAGGTCACTTGCCGAGCCGCTTCCGAAGCTCCGCGAATACCTGCTCACCAGGGATGGCCTGAACCTTACCTGAGTCGAGTTCGTCGATCCGGCGTTCAGCCTCTGCGGCCCAGAGTCGGTCGATCTCTTCACGACTTGGCGCATTCAGACTCTGAAGCAGTCGGTCCACGAGACGGATCCGGTCCTCACAGGGGAGAGACAGAACCTGGTCAGCAAGCTTGGCGGTTAGGGCTGTCATGCGCAAGAACCTCCATTCGATCCACCCTAATCATACCCCAGATACGGCCAGGCGGCAAGCGCCCGCACCGGTCTTGAGGCAACCATGGATCGCCTGTTCCTATCGCGCAACGCGCCGAGGTCACGAGGTCGCGTGCATGGGACTTGTTGTCTTCCGGTTTCTTCGTCTGGCGCCATCACGGCTTCCGCTTCAGGGTGGCGACAGGCTTCCCATGGCGGGTGATGATGACCTCCTCCTGGCCGTCCGGCTGATCGGGTGTTGCTGCGGCGACCTTCCTATTGGGCGGTCCCGGCGGGCATCCTCTGACGGAGGGTTCAGGTTCCGGCGCCTTTGGTCTCTGGTTGCCTTTGGTCATTCTTCTTTCTCCAACGCTGCGTAGACGGCGCCCGTACTCTTGGGGACACACCGGGGTTGGACGGTATGATCGAGGCCCCCGGCCTCGGTGGAACTTTCATGGCTGGCAACCGCCTCAATCCCTTGCGGTTCTCACATATAGCATTGCCTCGGGCGGTCTGCAAGGCCGGTGCCGGCGCGGAGTTCCTACCGTTCCCGGGCACTCACGCAGAGGGAGCGCCCCCTTGTCCGTGTTCAGCGCAGGAGTTCATTCAGCAGCCTGAACAGGGGCAGTATCGCGGCCCAGAGGCAGATGCCCCCGAGTGCCACGGTGCAGGCCAGCGCGACCCAATCCACGCACGACCGGGCAGAACGATCTCTGATGAGCTTCTCTTTCGCAAGCAATGCGGGCACCGCAAGCAGACTCCCGAAGAAGATGAACTGGCTCCACGAGAAGATCATCAGGGTCAAGGCCGGGAGAGGCTCGCCTGGCAGGAGCTTGTCAAAACACAGCGCCGTCTTGGGGCCAAGGGAGAAGGAGAAGAACGAAAAGTGGAATATGAAACAGCAGAGAGCCAGCAGGCACAACCCCAGCGGCAGATGGCTTTGGACAGGGGCACGGTTCACATCCTGGGGTTGCCCGTCGGTGACCGCATTTGCGTCCATCGGGTGATCCTCCATTGTCTGACAACACAGCGTCATCGCGAGGTCCTGAGCGCCCGCCTTGATGCTATCGCCCGCCACAACCGCTCACCCCCGGCGGGTTTCGAAATCGACGTGTCGACTCGGTCGAGCGTGAGCCGGAAATCGAGGCGATGCGGTGCCTTGCGCGTCACGGCGATCGTCCACTCGGTGTACGGATACCGGCCGCGCTGCTTGATGCGGATCGTGCCCGCGTTAGCCCCGGCGTCCGCCATGTCGGCCATCTCCAGGAGCCGCGACCACACCCGGGCGACAGGCACTGGCTTGGTCCCATTCCCAGAGCAGTCGCGGAACGTACTGCATTGAACGAACTCGCCCAGCCCACCACTACCTCGGCCAGGAACATGCACTCGGATCCCCGCCCGCGTGCGACTCACGCTGAATGCGGGGAAGCCCATGTCCATTGCCGTCAGGAACATGGTGGACGCATACCACACATGCAGCGGATCATCCTGCTCTTCCATGGGGTGCCTTTTCGTCAGTCTCTCGCCAGGCCAGTGGCGTCGACCCGTGGCGCACCTCAATGCTGGCCATCTCTGGTTTGCTAGACTACTTTAAGATGCTTATCCTGAAGGCGTTGAATAACAAACTGGCGACAGACCCGGCATTGATAATGCGAACCCAGCATTGAGATCATACCACTCGTTCCCACCGGCTGAACCGTCCCTCATACTTCAGTACGGCAAGCCCTTGGCCCTGCAGTTCCTTCATGAGAGCGAGGGCCTGATGGCGGTTCAGTCCGGTGACCTGCCGTACCTCGGCATTGGACAAGGACCGTTCTGCCAGTGCCGCCAGCACGCGTCGCTTCGCGCCTTCTTTCTCCTTCCCCAAACGCTTGCGTACGACAAAGGCGAGCATTCCGGCGAGTTGCTCAGACGCTGCCCGCGACAAGCGGTAGTGGCGACCCCGGCCCGTCCCGGCCGCCTCCAACAGATGCCACCGGCTGACGAGGTCACCCAGCAATTCGCGCGCATCGGCAAGGCTGCGCTGGGCAATCTCGGCGGTCTCCCTGGCATTGATCGTTTCCTGTTGGGTCAGGCGGTGGACGATCAGGAGCCCGTCGCCGTCCAGGTCAGGATGAGTCCGCACAAACTCGACGAACTCGCGCCGGGCGTCCTGGCCCTTGACCGTGACGAAGACCGTCTGGCCGGTGCTGCGGAAGCGCGGCGGTTCTTTGCCCTCGACAAGGAGGTCGCGGAAAACGCGCTGAATCCCAAGGTTGGCGGCGTTGGCCAGACGCATGCGCGCCACAGCGGCAAACAGGGCCGGGTTGCGCGGGATGGACGCGTGGTGGAGGATGTTCTGTGGCGTCACATCGCCCGGGAACCCGCCGGCATTCGTGATCTCGAGAGAGTGCGGGTACAACTTGACGGTCACATTGCCCAGCGCCCGGTAGTCACGATGCACCAAGGCGTTGACGAGCAGTTCACGGACCGCAACGGGCGGGTACCTGTGCCCGCCCCACGCGACAAGCGCAGCAGCCGGTATCGACTTCGCCCGGCGAGGTCTCCCGCCCAGCACATGGGTTACGTGCCTCGTGGCGTGTCATCTGGTCTGCCGTCAAGGATCTGGGACATAGGCGACCATCCAGGAACACGAAAGTCACCCGGGAAACCCCGTTCGCTTCCCCGTCTTCCTCCGCCCCGCCTTCTTCAGTATCCCCATCGTCTGCCTCCTGGCGCAGAACCGATTGTTCCGGTGGTGGAACGCCGCGTTCGAGCCGGACTATGGCCGTACCCCTGCCGGCGGAAAGGGCACCAGCCGCAGACTCCTGTGCCTGCTCGATAGTACGAATGAGCCGCTGCCATTCCTGCTCGGACAGACCGAATACGAGGCCCGTTGGACAGACCAGCAATCCAGCGAGGACGAGGGCGAATCTGGACACCAGCCGATTTCTGCTCGTCGTCATGGAGACTCCCATCCTGCAGTGCCCGGCCACAAATCCCCTGTCCCTTCTGCGCTCCGGCCCTGGCCGGCACAGCGCGTTCTCTCACCGGCCGAAGATCGAAACCTGATGAAAGAGAGGCCCCGTGCGCAACGGCCGGCTCATCCAGTCCCATCCTACGGCTTCAGGTTTGACTCAAGTCTCTTGACGAATGCGTCATTCTCGTAGAGATCGACGACGTATTCGTGATCTCGACCTGGCTCCCACTTGGTGCATTTGCCGTGTGCCTTGCCGTCTCTCATCTCGATCTCGGAACGTTTCCTGGCCGGACCACCATACCAGGTAACCCAAGTTCCCGAGAAGTCGTGGGGCGGGGTGACCAAAGCGGGATCGGCCCGGGCCTGGAACAGGTAGATGAACCGAGACCACTGCGGATTTCCGAAACGCAGAACCGCAAAGACGACGAGCAGCGCGCACAGAGTCCCAGATGACCACCAGATGACCCGAGACTTGACGCGGTGATTGCTCGGATCCATTGTTCTGTCCTCCGCCATCCTCCCGGTGACCGGCTCCCGTTCCTGCTGGCTGTCGTTGTTCATGCGGCGGCCCTCCATCAGCGCTAACGGACAAGTGACTTAGCGGGAGGGCGCGGTTCCCCGGTTCGGCGGGATCGCCCCGTCACGCACTTCCCGTCTGTCCCGAACCATTCGCGATCACCCGGCGGGGTTCATCCCCCCGGAAGAGCCTCCAATATCATGGTACCCCGGAACGGCGGAGAAGACAAGAGAAAGGACCGACCCGTGCGGGAAGATGGCGACCACGCCGCAGGGTTCCGAGTCACTGAGCCACAGGTTTCTGGGGGCGTATGTTCCCTGAGGCAAGGCGACAATGCACGCGTTGGGATGTCGAGAGGCCCTTGCCGCTCACGTACGCCTGGTCCGGTAGTCTCGCGGGTCAAGGCACGTGTCGTAGAGGGTTCGCTCGATGCGAATCCAGTCCGTCTTGTTGACGCCGCGGCGGTTCCTGGAGACCGGACTGCACGGAAAGGCAGAAGCGACCTTCAGCCAACGGCCCTGTTCGCCAGCGATGACACGCAATTCCGTGGCGACTTCCGACAGATCCTGGTCCTGGCTGAAGATCAGTGCCACATCGTACTCGGCACGGTGTCCCCCATGAAAGAATAACCCCGCCCGGGCCACCGAAGCAGCAAGTCGGGCGGGGAGCAAGTCCTAACTCACACAATATAGTGCGTTGAGTCGAAAGCAAGGCGACATCTGCCGTCGTGATTACGCCCGCCGGGCTTATTGCGTCCCCGCAAGCACCGCCGGCCTCGCCGGTGTCTTTGCCGCATTCGGCCGCGGACGGCTCAACAGCAAGGTCGTATTCCTGCCGGCGCCGGTCGGGCCGTCGTCTGTCTCGCTTTCCTCGGGCGTTTCGGCATCCGCGGCCATCGCCGTCCTGAAGGCGCGGTGGATTTCCGGGTCCGGGATGCCGGCGCGGCGCGCTTCGACCACGACTCGCTTCAGTTCTGCGTCCGTGCCAAGGCTGCAGTCGGTGCGACAACGCTCCTCTGCGTCCGCCGCGACGAACAGGCCGCGGCCCTTGCTGGTGTAGATCACGCCGTCGCGTTCGAGCTCCCTGTACGCTTTGGCGACCGTGTTTGGATTAACCAGGATGTCTGCTGCCATGCCACGGACCGAGGGAATCGGTTCGCCGGGCCTGCACGCGCCACGGGCAATGGCAGACTTCACGCCCTGCACAATCTGCTCGAAGACCGGCACGCTCGCATTGATGTCGATGCTGATCAGCATAGTACCTCACGACTCCAGGTTCGGTTCTCCGGTCGCTCCTGTGACGTTGACCGGCAACGGCCCGCGAGGTGTCGAGTGTCGGGTGTCGAGGGGGGGGGCCTCTGGACTTCGACATTCGACATTAGGGCTATTTACTTGACTCAACCTACCACTACCTGTAGGTACGTTGGACCCCTGCCGCCTCGTGCGGCAGGTGAACAGGTTCAACGGCTAACGACGCTGTACACCTCTTTTCCTCCCCGCCCGGCCGCCTGCAGGCGGCCGGGCGGGGAGGAAAAACAGACTGCCGTCCGACGGTAGCCACAGAACACTCGCTCCTGCCAGACGAGCTGGCAGGTGGCGCAGGGAGAAATCGCAGACACAACCCGTCGGGGGTGGTTGAGTCAAGTACATAGCCCTATTCGACATTGATCATTCGATATTGGACATCCGTCTTGGTTCCGCTTGGCCGGGTTGGGCCTGTGTCCGTCATGGAGCGGCGCCTTCCAACGCCACGAAGATGTCTTCCAGGTTCATGGGCAACGGTTCGATGACAGCGCCATCGAGACAGGCGTGCAGTTCGGCTTCCGCCCCGGGCACAGCGGTGTCTACGACGAGCAGCCATTGCCGCCCGTCCCGTTTCAACGACACGACGCCGGGGATGCCGCAGTTGTCCGGCGGGTCGTGCGGGAACGTGACGCGGAACTGGCGCATGCGCGTCTTCAGGCGTGGCAGTTCCTCGACCAGGCGAAGCCTGCCCGCGGACAACACCGCTACCCGGTCCGCAACCCGTTCGACGTCGGTCAGTAGGTGTGACGAGAAAAGTACTGTCCTGCCTTCCTCGACGGCGACCTCGACGATGCTCTCCAGGAACTCCCGGCGCACCACGGCGTCAAGCCCGCTCGTGGGTTCGTCCAGAATGAGCACGCGTGGCTTGTGCGCCAGCGTCTGCACCAGCGCGACCTTGGCGACCATGCCGCGGGATAGTGTCCGGAGTCTGCTGTCGGGTTCGAGCCCAAGGCGGGCGACCAGGTCCCGACAGAGCGCAACGTCCCAGCTCGGGTAGAACGCGGAGACGAACCGGAGCACCTCCGCGACGGTCATCCACCCGTAGTAGTGGTGGTTCTCCGGGACATAACCCACCTCGCGGCGGACGCAGACGTGGTCCTTCGCCGAGTCGCGCCCGAGCACCGTGGCGCTTCCTTCGGCGATGGGGGTCAATCCGAGCAGCATACGGATCAGGGTCGTCTTGCCGGCGCCGTTCCGGCCCACCAGCGCGAAAACGGCGCCATGTGGCACGTCCAGGGTGACCCGGTCCACGGCAAGAGTCGTTCCGTAGCGTTTGCGGAGTCCGCCGACGGCGATGGCGGGTGGTTCGCTCATGGTGCGTCCTCCACCTGGCGCGGCAGGAGCCGTCGCACCCGCGTGCCGTCCAAGTTCACTATCCATAGACCATCATCGAGAAGGCCACTATCGAGCCGCACCAAGAGCGTCTTGTCGGTGAGCCATTCCACAGCGCTTTCGTCTACCCCCGTGTCTGTCTCCCAAGGCCAGACGTGGCCGTCCTCCAGGTCGATGACGCCACACGCGTACGGACTGGTGACTTGGAGGAACGCATGGCGGCCATCGGGTGCGCATCGGATCCAGCCACAAACAGGATAGTTCGACGTTGTGTCGAGATAACCGAGGGACGGGAAGCGGAAGGAGCGCCACCGGTCGGCGTTGAGATCGCATACCGCGACGCCATCGCTCAGCAGCACGGCCGCCCGGTCAGCGCCCGGAATGAACACCGGCGGCGCGATGGCAAGCGATCCTTGGGGCGGCGCAAGAAGCCGGACAGTGCCCGTCCCAACCTGAACAAGCCACGTTTGTGGACGCTCTTTCTGATCAGGGCGAAAGAGCCACATCGTTTGGCCGTCCTTCTGACGATCACGCGCTTCCCCGACCAGGAACCACCGCCCGTCCGGCGCGAGACCGAGCAAGTACGGGTGCTCCCACGGATGCGACAAGACGGTTTCCTCGGCTTGCCTGAGGTCAGGACGGTATCGTTGGACAACTGCCTGCGCCCCGCCAGCTCCGGCAGCGGGTTCCGACACGGCCAACCGCATCCCGAAGACGCCGGCGCCGGCTCGCATCAGGCGCTCTTCAGGTGGACCTGACGAGCGGCAGACCGCGCGCTCGCCCGTCTTGACATTGTGGAACGGCAGCCCCGTCCATGACCCTCCCGTCTCCGAGTACCGGCGCGAGAAGACCCAGTCGTTGTCGAACCAGCCTTCAGGCGCCGGTCCCGGCAGTTGCGAGGATGTCCCTTCGGCCGCGCGAAATGCCCAAACGGTCCAACCTCGATCGGGTCCCCACCAAGGGCGTTCGGCCTCGAACGGGGCCCCAGGGTTCACGCAATCGAAAGGCCATACCCAGAGCCTGCTCCTGGCGACGAGGCAGTTTCGGCCATCGGGGGACCAGCCGCCATCCCACCAGGCAGCGTCAACTGAACTCATGCGGTACCGGTCAAACCACACCCACTTCTCCGTCTCTGTGTTCAGGAACGCCACACGCTCCGAGCCACCGCTATGGAGGGAGAGCAGGCCGTATTCGTGCCGGCGGTGCTCGCACTGGAACGCGACGTAAGGGTGCGACCCAGGCCCGGGTATGGAATCCGAGATCCAGACATCGATCGGGCGGTAGGGCTTTGGAACGGCGTAGTCGCCCGGCGTCATCACAAACCACACGTAGACGCAACTGATCGCTGAGGGCACGGCAACCAGCACAGCCCAACCCGCAGCCGCGCCAAACCCACGTGCCGCGACGGCAGCAAACGTCTCTGTCTGGCCCCGGCTGAAGAGCCAACCCGCGATAACCAGTGCCAGGCCAACACCAGACACCATCACCAGACACGCGGCTCCCCAGCGCCAAGGCGGAAAGTTGACCATGAACGCCGCACAGAACCCCAGCCAAGCAGCGCCAACTGCGCCCACGACCATGGACACCAGCAGAGTCGACAGAACGCGGCCCCGAAAGGACGCAACCGCAGAGACCACGCCAGTAGTGAAGACGGAGACCAGAGCGCCACGCTCGATCCATTGCATCGGTTGATCCAGCCATAGCTTGTCAGGACAGGGCGGCAGCAATGGACTGAGCAGCAGTACGGGCAGGAAACCCAGGAGCGACAGCACGCCCACGGCCAGGAACTTGGCGCGAAAGAACCACCCCGCGGACGCCGGCAGCGTGTACAAGAACGCGTCGGTGCCTTGGTCATGCTCGCCCGCGAAGACGTTGGCACCGACGACAAGCGGGATCGCCACCCACACCATAAGACTCGCACAGCCTGCGGCAACGAACGGCGACCAGTGGCCGCCAACCAGCATGATCAGAGGCGCCAACCCGGCAAGCAGAACGAACGGCAGCCATTGCTGGCGCCATTCTTTCCAAAGCATGGCTCCGACTGCCGAAGACCAGCACGCCACCTGCGGGGCTGTTGCTTTGGGTTCCGCGTCCACTGTCTTTGTACCTCTGCCTCGGGAGAGTGCCGCGCTGCAACCCGCGCCGTCCTTGCCGGTCACTCATCCGTACTACTATACTAGTACAGTAATCGGCAACGGAAGTCAAGTGCAAGCATCGCGGGGAGCGAGAGCGCGTGACGGTGCGTGTCCCGGCGCGTCGGCACGTGTCCGTGTGGCAACGCCGTGGGCCGCTCGCTGAAGCGTCGCTGCCACTTCCGCCTGAAGGCGGGACTCAGACGGAGACGCCGAAGTGACAGCCCAACATGACCGGGCGGTCTGCCGCCCGGGAGGCGCTGACGCATTATTCGTCCGTGCGTTGCTCGGGGGGGGGGCAACGCAATGCTACTAAGGTTCTCCCGCGCTGTGTGCCCGTCGTGCTCGGCAGCCCCGTTGGCACCGCGGCGGACCGTGGCCACCGGCAGTGGCATGTGGAGTGCGGCGGCAGAGGGCGAGTGAGCGCCCGGCGACGCCGCTTTGGCTGGAGTACGTCGCGCGGGCAATGCGCCTCAGCCAAAGCGGTGTCGCGCCCCTCGACTCCGCTCGGGGACTTGCCACCGCGCTCCATAGGGTGACGTCGCCGAGAACCTTAGTAGCATTGGGGGGGCAACGGGGCAACTTGTGGCGTGGGCCCCAGTTCCAAGGCGCCTGGGCACGATCGACGGCCAGAACAGAGCGCCCATGAACACGTCCGTGCGGAGGGTCGCGGCCACACATGGCCCCATGGGTTCCTCACGGGCAGGAGGCATCCGACGGCTGAACCATGTGCCACACCTGCCGAAGATCCAGACGGTCGACCCAGGCGTTCAGGTACGCCAAGTCCAACACCTCGGCCGACACCGCCAGGATTCCCCGGATGTCGTCGATGTGCTTCTGGGACGAACCCATGCGGTAGTAGATCAACTTGGCCAGGATGATGTCTTCTGGCGTGGCCGACGAGGAGTCGACGCGTGCCGAGAACGGAACGACTTGTCGGCGGCCAAACTCCGTTCTGGCGAACTCGGTGTCTTTCCGGACGATCAGGTCGACTTTCGAGCCGCTGCCCACGTGGAGGATGTTGAACTGGCCACGGCACCGAATCTCCTCGAACACAGTATCAAGGGGCGGGAAGTAGAAGTCGTCGCCCTCGAAGGCACGTGCCAACACCGATACCTGACGGGGGTCCGGATCGATAACGACATCCATGTCGTTCGTCATACGCGGCTCGCCGTAGAGCATCGCACCAACAGACCCGGTGACCATGTAGGGCACACCCGCGCGGTCAAGAGCCAAGAGCACCTGCTCAAAGAATTCCTGCTGCGTCATGCAGGAACCTCCTCGCCGCCAACCGGCGGATGTCGGCCTGCGAACGGTCCGGGTGTGTCCTGGTCAGGAACAGAATCAGCCGTTGGTAGGCGAAATCATGCAGCGCGCAACCTGACCTGACCCGTTCGGCCGGGGTCATGCGCCGGTACGCCTCGATCTGCGTCTGTGGTGTGAGCTTCACGAAGGGAATGTACCCGTGCCCGCCCCACGAGACAAGCGCAACAGCCGGTATCGAACCCGCCGCCCGGCGCAGTTCTCGACCTGCGGAACGACGGGGGCTGCACAGGGACAGACCATCTGTGTCGGCTCAACGGGGCTGGGGCATCAACGACGGTGCCCCGCAATTCCAGGGTGCCCGGGCCGCATCGACGGCCAAGTACGACACCCATGAACACCTCCGTGCGGAGGGTCGTGCCACAGGTGGCCTTCCAAGTGCGTGTCATGACGGCACGCCCTGATGCGAGCCTTCACTCGACGTACCGGGAGAGATCGAACCCGGGACCGAACGGGTTCACCACTTCGACCCCGGCGTAGTACTGGCCGGTGTTCAGGTCTTCGGAGAAGATGACGTCGCAGTCCGCGGACTCCGCTGCCGCGATGATGGAGGCGTCCCAAGAGCCGACCTGATAGGTGCCACGGATCTCGACGGCGCGGCGGACCGTCTTGGGAGAGGGCGCCAGAACGGTCAGCCGCTCAAGGTGTCTCAACTGACGCAGCACCACGGCTGGTTCCTGATTCAGTTTGGGCAGCGCCGTGTTGGCATACTCCTGCAAGACCTGCACGGACAACGCCACAGATTGTCCCGTAGCTCCACCCTCCTGCCTGTCGGGTGCGGAGTCTGCTTGTGTCGGGCAAGTGCCCGAGTTATGGTTCTGCTGTGCGTGGGACTTCCCCGGATGTGGCAGTGCACCACCGGCGGTTGAGCGGGATGCATGGTGCCCGGCAGGCATGATGCGACCGACAGCAGGTGGGGAAAGCCCAACACGGCAGCAATAGGTTCCTGACCCCCGGAACCTTGAGACATCCATGGCGCGCGTTCGACGATACGGGTATATTCTTGAGTGGTACCTCGGTGATCACGTGCCGAGGCACGTTCATGTTTTCGACCGCAAGGGCACATTCCTGGGCCGGTTGGACGTGAACCGGTTGACCGGTGTCGAAGGGTGGACGCCCGACCGCAGGCTAGTCAGGTTCGTCGAAGAGCTGCGATGTGAAGGACGCCTATGAAGACCTCGGTGCAGTTGAAGAAACCTTACGGCACGGGCACATTCTCCCGAATCAGGAACGCCCGTTACCTGGGCTGGGAGGACGCGTTCGACGTTGAGTTCGAAGACGGCTTGTGCTTCCTGGAGCCCCATCGTGGCATCCGTCAGGCGAACCGGATATCTGACAAGGCTGTGCCGGTCTGCGTCGAGGTCGACAAGGAGTTGGGCAGCCACTTCAGGGTCATCTACGACACCGCGGAGGTCGCCGAGGTCTCGTGGGCGTTCGTCCGGGAGTTGCCGCCCGCCGACACGCCGACACAGCCGAGGCGACGGCAGTGTATGACGCGCCTGATGGCCACGGCGTCAAGGCGAAAGGTCTGAGCATTCCCAGGCGTCAGCCCCACTTGGTCGAGGAGAGGAGAGGGGGCACAGGCAATCTGTGGTGGGCCGCCTGGCCTGCGTCCCGGCCTACGCACCCATTCGGCAGACATGCCAACCCACCGCAACGCAGTCCTGGAACAGGACGTCGAAGGCGCAACGATCGACGACATGCCAACGCCACGACCGCCTGTCCCTGTTGCTCGCCCCTGGCCACGCGCAACCCGGACCGCGTGAACGCGGTACTACAAGCCTGGGTCGTTCTCTGACGTCCGCAACGCTCCTGCCGACCGCGCGCCCATTCAGAGGCGGATTGCGGACCTTGTCGTCCCGCTCACTTCCCCGTCGCGCCCGGGGTCGGTGCCAGCGGCAGGAAGCTGGTGTAGGCGCCGGCGGGGAGGAAGCCGAAGTCGTTGGTGACGATGACGCCGTGGCAGTCGTGCGCGGCGTCGGCGGGGACGCTCAGGCGCAGGGTGTGAGTGCCTTTGCTGACGCGTAGGCCGAGCCGTTCCTGGCCGGGCTCGCCGCCGAGCGGTGCGGTGAAGTTCCAGAGCCGGTCGGTCGGGACCGGGCCGCCGTGCCCGACGCAGATGTAGCCGAACCGGATCGTGCATTCGCGCGGCGCCTGGTCGTCGATGCCGAGTTTGAACGCGCCGCTCGTACCGTGCGCCTCGGTCGCAGAGCTCTGCCACAGCGTCCAGACCACGAGGTCCGTGTCCGCGGCGCACTCGATGGGCACGTCGACGGTCGACGTCGCGCCGCTGCCCCAGGTGCGGTCGTCGCGCACGAACACGCGCTCGGCGACCGGCGGGGTCGCAACCGCGACCGGGTCGGACGGCGCACTCTCGTTGCCGTCCCGGTCCACGGCGGTGACGCGGCAGGTGTAGGTCGTCCCGGCCTGCAGACCCCAGTGCACGTACGCCGTCGCGCCGGGCGACGCGACCAGGTTCTCCTGCCGCACGTCGCAGGTCGTGGCTGGCGCGGCGTAGACGTTGTAGTGGTGGAAATCCGTGGCAGCCACCGGGCCCCACTCGAGTTGAATCGTGAAGCTGTCCAAGGCCTTGCCCGCCAGGCCGGCCGGCGAGGGCGGCGCCGTTGTGTCGCCGCCCTCGATGCCTGTCGGTGTCACACCCGGTGCGTCGGTGATCAGGAGCTGATCGACCATGATCCACGGAACGTCCGCGGCCAGGGTGAGCGTGTGCGGCCCGGCGGCGAGGTTGTGCCCGTCGCTCGCGCCGAGCGGCGACCACTGCCAGTCGCCGGGCTTGCCCGAGAACGGCGCCAGCGGCGTGCCGTCGAGCTGCGGAGTCAGCACGAACGCGTTGTCCGCATTCTTCACGCGCAGCCACAGGCGGAACGTGCCCTGCCGCGGCACGCTGAACGGCAGTGCGAATTCCGCGGCCGGCTCGCGCTCGCACAGGCACATGCAGTACAGCCCGGACGCGGTCGGGTCGAACGCTTCCATGACGGGCGGCTGCGTGACGGGTGCGAACTCCGCTTCGAACACATGCCGGACCGGGCCGGGCCAGGCGGCATCCGTGCAGACCTCGGCCGCGGGCAGGCTCTCGAGCCCGCAGCGCTCGAGCGCGGTCACACGGTAGTACGCGGCGCCCGGCAACGGCGCGGGGTCGGTGAACTCGCACCCGGCCACCGGCGTTGCGGTGATCGCATCGAACCCCGCGCCACTGGTGGGGGAACGGTAGACGAGGTAGCCCTGAATCTCCCGGGCGTGCTTCGGCGCCTGCCAGGTCAGCGTCACCGCGCCCGCCGCGCCGCGCACCGCAAACGCGTCCGGCCGTCCGGGCAACATCATCACGGCGAAGTAGAACTCGATGTCGCCGAGCATGCTCGAAGCGTACCCGAGCTTGGTGCCGTCCGGGCTCATTTCGGGGTGCGCTTCGGACCAGTACGTCGAGTGGCCGATGCCGGAGTTGTGGACCGCGATACGCTGGACGAAGTCACGGCCGTCGGCCGCGGCCCGGATCAGGTACGGGTCGGAACTCGCCGCCAGCCACGCGTCGTCCGTCTCCCATGTCTGATGGTTGCCGCTGCCCTTGCCCAGTGCGGTAATCGCACCCGTCTGCTTGTCCACCAATTGCAGTCTGCCAATCGGGCACATGTACCGGCCGGACGGACTGTGCGCGCGGTGGCCGGCCCAGAGCCCCTCGCCGCCGTAGATGCGCGTGATCGTGCCGTCCTTGCGCATCATGAAATTGCCTTCGGGATAGTCGCCGGGCTTGTAGCCGCCGTGCTCGTACTCGAACTCGACCGAGTGGTCCGGCAGCTTGGTGAACCAGAGTTGGTGGATCTGCCCCTTGGGGTCCAGCACCAAGTCTTCCTTGCCGTCCAGGCTGAGCAGGTGCACTTTCGACTTCTGCGCCCACAGCGCGTCCTTGAAGAACTCCCTGATCAGCAGGTACTTGTTGTCCTCGCTGATGCGCCAAGCACTGGTCTCGCCGTCGAAGTTGCGCAGGACCGTTTCCTGCCGCGTCTCGACCGAGTAGCGGCAGGCCGCGGACTTGCCGCCGTCTGCGCGGCGACAGTAGTAGAACACATTCCGGTCCTGCCGGTCCCAGGCGAACCAGCCGGTCGAGGGCAGGACTTGCGCGGTCGCGCCGTCGGCGGCGAGCAACACGTTGGACTTGCGCCCCCGGTCGGACGAGTTGAGCAGGACGACGGACCCGTCGCAGTTCCACGGGCTCGCTTCCATGTAGTGATGCCGCGTCGAGCCGCCGGGCGTGTGCGCCAGGCGCCAGAGCCAGGCGCCCGTAGCCGTGTCGCGGAAGATCACGCGTTCGGCCTGCATCCGGTCGTCCGTAACGAGCGGCACGTACGGCTTGAACGGCCGCCGCGCCGCGAGTTGCTCGAGCCGGTGGTAACGGTGTGCCTCGGGCAGGAGCGCGCGGCGGAACTCGGCGCCGTTTACCCGCTCGACGCGCACATCGTCCGCCAGCACGACCCCGGCGACCTGCGAAAGCTGCAGCCCCACGGCCAAAGAGGCGAGTTCCTCGTCGATACGGAACGTGTACTCGCGCCGCTCGAACCCGGCCGTGGGCGGCTGGTCCGTGCTGTCCTTGCGCGTGCGCTCGCCGGCCGCGCCGAACAGGCTGTGACGCAGGACGAAGCGCTTCTCGGAATTGACCAGCAGGCTCAGGCGGTAGGTCGAGTGCGGCTGGAACGGCACGGCGCGCGCCCAGAGTTGCGGGAACCACTTCTCGGGCGTCGTCTTCTCGTAACGAATGCAGCGTGTGCCCTGCGGCGCGCCCTCGGCCGCCAACTGGATGACGCCCTTGCCTTCCTTCTCGTTGTAGGAGAAGCCCCAGCCCGCCGGCGTGCCGTGCGCGTCAACCGCGCCCTCGAAGTCGCCGTTCTCGAGCAGGTTCTGGTCTCGGAAGACCAGGTACCCCGCCGCCATGGCCTCGTGGAACGAGAGCGCGGGATTGCGTGGCCACATGGCATGCGGGAAGCCGGGCGCATTGCTGCCAACCTTGACGCGCCACACGAACCCGCGCGACGGCGGCGTGACCCCGAATGCGGCATAGGGAATGGCCATCTCGGCGCTCCAGCCGCCCTCGCGCTTGCGTGTCGCGGAGCGCCACTCGGGATCCCACTTGGTCCCGAGTTCCTGCCCGAGCGGCGCATCCGGATCATGACTCGCGTCCAAGGCCGCGCCGTCGCAGTTCAAGATGAGGTGGAAATACGCAGTGGCCGCCGGCGCCGTGTGCAGGAAGAGTTCCACGCTGTCGTCGGAGAACACGTGGCTGTCACGCTCGCGCGGCTGCGCCGTCGCGGGCACCGCGCCCGGCCGTGACTGCGCCTCGACCGCCACGTACAGCGCCGTATCGTCGCACAGGAACCGAACCTGCATGCGCGCCGGCAAGGGCGTCGCGTCCGGTCCGAGCGTCAGCAGCACAGGCGTCGGTTCGGCCTGCGGCCAACACGGGTCGGACAGATCCCCGTCCACCGTCGGCGGCTGGGCCGTGAACCGGCAGACATACTCGCGGTCGGCCAGGGCAGGCGCGGCCGGCTCGGCTTGCGTCACGGCGGCGAATGGGACAAGGGTCAACGCCGCGGCGAACGACCGCATCGGGACCAGAGCGATGGCTGACTGCATGACTCCCTCCACGTGCACGGCGGAATCTTCCGTCCTCGCGTGAAGGCAACGTAGTGGCAGGCTGCGGGGTCCGCAAGAGGGAAAGTCCGGGAACGGCGCAAGTCAGCTTATGTTGCGCGCAACATAAGCTGACTTGCGCCCCCGACCGTCTCTGATCTCGACAACCGGAGACCGGCCCGAGCACTCCGCCTCGGCGCGGGACGCGCCGGTTAGCAACCGGACCGATCCGGGCGAAACGCTACCCGCGGAGTACCGCGGCCACGGCGGCCAGGTTCGCTTCCGGGACCTGCGGCTTCGATGCCGTGATCACGGCGAACGACGGCCACCCGCGGGCCGCATCGAGCATGCCGCGAACGTGATCCTTGACCTCACCGGCCGAGGCGCGTTCGAGCATGACCGGGTCCACGGCGACCAAGGCGGTCACGGCGTCACCGTAGTCTCTGACCGCTTCGGCGATGGTCGTATTGCCCACGGGCGGCAAAGCCAGGTAGTGGTGCACATCGATCGCCGCCTCGCGATACAGCGGCAGGAACTCGCGGACGTGCCCGCACGAGTGCATGAGCAGGCACTTGCCGGCCGCGTGGCAAATAGCGGCGTACTCGCTCAATGCCGGCAGCACGAAGTGCCGGAACATGTCCGGACTAATCAACTGCGTACTGGTGTCGTCGTAGGAACCGACGACTTCGCACGCGCTCGCCGCGATCGTCCGGCAACGCCGCAGTTGCGTGGCCTGCATCGTGGCCAGCAACTGCTCGGTGCGCTCCGGTTCGTCGCACCACAGACCGATGAACGTCTCGAGCCCCATGTAGTCGATGATCAGTTGCATGAGCGGTGTCCGCAACCCGCCCACCTGCACCAGTCCACGGTTGCCGACGCGCTGCATCACGCCCGCCAGGGGGCCGGGGTCCGGGAGGAAAGTCGTATCGTCCATGATCGCTGCGAGCGTGAGCATATCCTCGACGGTCTGAACCGGATACCGCTCGAGGTGGCTGGAGGTGCGGCCGGCATAGGGCAGGATGCGCTCGGTCGCTACCAGTTCACGGTCGCCGATCGTCGTGGTCCGCGTCACGAGATCGCCATCCCGCGACGTCCGCACCGTCACGTGCGGACTCTGCGTCCGCACCGCGGAACCGTTCACCAGCAGGTCGCAACCGAACCGGTCCTGCAGGAACATGCCCAGCGCGATTTCGTCCGTCTGGGCCGGACTGTCCGCCGGCACAAACGCCGGCGTGTTGACGCCGCCCACCAGCGGCACCCATGGGATCCGTTCCGGCGTCCGGTGGGAAAACGCGGCAAGCAGGTTTTCGCGCGCTGTCATGGTTGTGGCTCCTTGTCGGTGTGATAGCGTGATGGCGTGATCGCGTTGTCCGATTCGCGGTGGGTTTACAGGCCTCAGTGCCAGCGGCCGGCGCCACGCCCGGTTATCTCGGCACCCAGACTCCGGTGTCTTGGCCTGAGTTCCGCACTTTAGGCGGAAGCTGCAGCGACGCTTCAGCGAGCGGCCGGGGATCGGCTCGCTCAAGCTCGCCTGCCACTTCCGCCTGAAGGCGGGACTCTGACGTGGGTGCCGTATCCGCGCGAGCACCAAGTTCCATCTGCGTCACGTCCCGCGCGGCCCCATCGCCTCCAGTCCGTGACCGATATCGGCGGCAGCCGCCACGATGGCGCGCGTGAGTCGATGCCGGTGTTCGCTCTTGAACCGGTGCGCCGGCAGCGGGATACCCAGCGCGGCGACCACACGCCCGGCTTGCCAGACTGGCGCCACCACGGCAACCAGTTCGCCCTGCTGTCGGATATAGACATCGAGCCGCCGGATCCGGGCCAGTTCCCGACTCAACGGGGCCACAGACCCGATCCCCGGCCAAAGCGGACCCGGCAAACCGTTCCGCTCGCAGCGGGTGTCCCTCCGGACAAAGATAGCGGTCCGCGGTCGGGTCGTACGTGAACGCGCTGGGCGCGAACTCCGGGGCTATTCCTTGCCGCGCCAGTTGTCCGGCGGATTGGGCCGCATAGTCGGTAAGCGAACCGATGAAGTCGATGCCCTTTGCGTTCATGCCCAGGATGTTTTCGCGGTTGGTGAAGCCGCCATCGGTGACCATCTGCTTGGGCTTGGTGGTGGTGTTATGCTCGACGTGATCCGCGGCGGGAAGCAGTTGGGCGCTGTCCCCGGGGTCCTGGGTCACTTCGGCCGCGACGACGATGCCCTGCGCCTGGTCGGTGGATATCTGTGCATTCAGCGATGGGGCAAAGCCGCCATCGGAC
>Ga0156402_1167_pt1 | contig 53486 bp, 35 predicted proteins | sample RifOxyA3_FD_108045 | JGI IMG/M metagenome (GOLD analysis project Ga0156402, IMG submission 108045) | Lentisphaerae bacterium RIFOXYA12_64_32 | reverse complement strand
GCCGGTCCCGCCACTTTGGGCAGCCACCCCCAACCCTCCACCCGCGACTGACGCATTACGTCGAGGTCAGTCGGTGGTTTGGGGCGACGAGTCTGGTGAGGTGCCAGCACCCGATATTACCTTTTCGGTCGTGCGGAAGTGGCTCTTTGCCACGCTGGCGAGCAAGCCTCTGCCGCCGCGCGCGGCGAGCACTGCGGCCGCCTTGTCTACCTGGGGGCCTGCGCCTTTGGGCAGAGTGAGGCCAATCTGCTTTCCGAGTTCCTCCAGCCGGTGCACGAAACCGGCCCGCGCGAGCACAGACGCCGCCGCCACTGCGATGTCCGCCTCGGCCCGGTGCCGTTGCTCGAACTTCACCTTCCGCCCCTTTTCCAGCAGTGCCGCCGGGATGGTTCGAGCCCCGCCGAACTGGTCAGAAATGGCGCGTGGGCAGTCCGGCACTATCTCGAGCAGGTTTTCGAGCGCCCGGGCGTGGCCCCAGGCGAGGAGGCTGTTGACGTTTCTGAACTTGGCGTACAGGCGGTTGTACGCTTCCGGGCCGATGGCGACCACGCTGAACGCGCCGCGCGTTTCGCGCCGGATCGTGTCGGCCAGGTCGGCGATCCGCCGGTCGCTGTGGATGGTCTTGGAGTCGGCAACACCGGCCTGAAGCAGTGTCCGGGCCGTGGTCGCGTCGACATACGCCGCCGCAATGACCAGTGGCCCGAAGTAGTCGCCCTTGCCGCTCTCGTCGATTCCGGCGTGCGGCGTGAACATGTCGGGCTTCTCGACTTCGGCCAGTTCGGTCTCGTAGCCGAAGCGTGCCGCGCCAAGGTACTCCGGCTCAATGACGAACTGGACCAGTTCGGCGGTGCCTTTGCCCTGGACGGTGAGTTTCCCCGATTCGTAGGCCACAACGGTCGTCTTGTCCAGTTGCGCCTGCCAGTGGGCGTAGGGCGCGGTCCCGAGCTTCCAGCCCCGGGAAATGAGCAACTCCCGGAGTTGCTCGAACTGCTCGCGGCTCAGCGTGCAGACATATCTGGTGGGAGTGGCCATGCGTCGTGCGATTCCCTGATGTCTGCCCCCGAGTTCTCCTCGACGTCCGTGCAGGTCAGGGCACGGTGGGCGTGGACGAGGCAGGGCTTACAAAGTCGCGCTCAATCCCGCCATCGGGATTGAGCGCGACGAAACGACCGTGCCGGTTGCGGACTCCGCACCCGGCGAGAATCACTTCTTGGATTCGTCCGGAATCCGCATGCCGTAGAACGAGCGGTAGATGAAGATCAAGGCGATGAGGAACAAGACACCGCCGATGACATGCTTGGCGCCTTCGTTGGTCATGGACACGGCGATCTCGACGGCCAGCAGGCCGAACAGGGTCGTGAACTTGATCACTGGGTTCATGGCGACCGACGACGTGTCCTTGAAGGGGTCGCCCACGGTGTCGCCGACCACGCAGGCCTCGTGCAGAGGCGTATTCTTGGCGCGCAGGTCGACCTCGACGATCTTCTTGGCGTTGTCCCAGGCGCCGCCGGCGTTGGCCATGAAGATGGCCTGGAACAGCCCGAAGAAGGCAATCCCCACCAGGTAGCCGATGAAGAAGTACGAGTTGAAGAATGGCAGTGCCAGCGCCAGGCAGAAGATGGTGACGAAGATGTTCACCATGCCCTTCTGGGCGTAGACGGTGCAGATTCTTACTACTTCCTTACTGTCCTTGATCGAGGCGGTCTTCGCATCCAGCTTGATATTTTCCTTGATGTAGACCACGGCGCGGTAGGCCCCGGTCACCACGGCCTGGGTCGCGGCACCGGTGAACCAGTAGATCACCGCACCGCCCATGAGCAAGCCCAGAATGATCTCCGGCTGCACCAGGCTCAGCCTGCTGACCACGTCGCCATACTTGGCGTCGAGCAGCAGGATGATTCCGAAGATCATGGTGGTTGCGCCGACGACCGCCGTGCCGATCAACACCGGCTTGGCGGTGGCCTTGAACGTGTTGCCCGCCCCGTCGTTCGTTTCCAGGCAATGCTTGGCCTTATCGAAGTTCGGCTCGAACCCGAAGTCCTTCTTGATCTCTTCCTTGATGTTCGGGATGGACTCGATCTGGCTCAGTTCGTACACGGACTGCGCGTTGTCCGACACCGGGCCGAAGCTGTCCACCGCGATGGTGACCGGGCCCATGCCCAGGAACCCGAACGCGACCAGGCCGAAGGCGAACACTGGCGCGGCGAACGAGAGTTCCGGCGGCATCAGTTTCATCAAGTCTGCATGCCCCGAGATCCAGTAGGAGATTGCCATCAGAATCAGGATCAGCAGACCTTCCCAGAACGCCGAGAAATTTCCGGCCACGAATCCGGAGAGGATATTGAGCGACGCGCCGCCCTGCTTGGCGGAGATAACCACTTCCTTCACATGCCGCGAGTTGGTGCTGGTGAAGATCTTGGTGAACTCCGGGATCAGGGCTCCGGCCAGGGTTCCGCAACTGATGATGACGGACAGGACCCACCACAGGGCGCCGTAGTCGGCGGCGGGCAGCAGAAGGTAGCTGGCCCCAAACGTCACGAGCACGGAGATAATCGACGTGATCCAGACCAGGCTGGTGAGCGGGTGCTCGGCGTTGAACTCGTCGGCCTGCGAATACTTGGCCGTGCAGATCTTGTCGTTGATGAAGTACGAAACCAGCGAGGTGATGATCATCAGGATGCGCATGACGAAGATCCAGATGATCAGCGTGCCGCAGAGGACGGGGTTATTCACCAGGGCCAGGGCCAGGAAGGCGATGAGCGCCACACCGGTCACGCCATAGGTCTCGAATCCGTCCGCCGTCGGCCCGACGCTGTCGCCGGCATTGTCGCCGGTGCAGTCCGCGATCACGCCCGGGTTCTTCGGATCGTCCTCCGGCAGATGGAACACGATCTTCATCAGGTCCGAGCCGATGTCGGCGATCTTCGTGAAGATACCGCCGCAGATACGCAGGGCGCTGGCGCCGAGCGACTCGCCAATGGCGAACCCGATGAAGCAGGGCCCGGCCAACTCTTTGGGCAGGAACGACAGGATGCAGATCATGAAGAACAATTCGACACTGACCAGGAGCAACCCGACGCTCATCCCCGACTTCATGGGGATGGCTAAGGCCATCCACGGCTTGCCGGTCAGCGCGGCAAACGCGGAGCGGGAGTTGGCGCGCGTGTTGATCCGGATGCCGAACCATGCCACGCCATAGGAGCCGAGGATGCCCAGAATAGAGGCGATGAGGATGATCAGAACGTCGAACATCGACTTGTGCTGCAGGCCGAAGAAGTAGTACACCATGCAGAGGGCGATCAGGACCCAGAGCACAACCAGGAACTTGCCCTGCTGCCACAGGTACGTCTTGCACGTTTCCCAAATAATCTGCGAGACGTCTGCCATCGACTTGTGGACCGGCATGTCGCGAGTCTGAATGTACTGGATATACCCGAACACCAGTCCGATCGCGCAGACCACCAGGCCGGCATACATCAGCGTCAGGCCAGAGACGGAACTGCCAAACAGCTTGAACGAGATTTCGCTGAGGACCGGCAGATTAATGTCCGATTCGCCCGCGCTTGCCCAAGGCACCCCCGCCAGCGCCATCCCCGCTGCCGTGATCCCCGCCGCCCGTTTCCACATGCCTGCTGCGACCCCGTCTCTGGTAGCCATCGATGCCTTCCTTTCCTGCTCGTGTTATGGTCTCGCGCGAAGCTGTATCCTGGAGAAAATCAGAAGGCGGGATGACACCCCGCCTTCCCCGCTCTACCATGCCAGACTCTTCCAGCGCCAAACGCAAACAGGTAATTGAGCCTGTCTGAGCCGGAAATCAAGTCGTGGCGCACGTCCGCCGTAATGCGTCAGCGCCCCCTGGGCGGATGCGCCCGATCATGTGTGGGTGTTACTCACTGTTTGTCCGGGTCGTTCTGGCAAAGTGGCGGGAGCGGCTCGCTCCCGCGGGTGTCGGAGCGAGCCGCTCCGACCACTCTACCGCAGCCAGCGAGTAACATGGTACCCCACGACTCCAAACTCGCGTTTTCTGGCAGACTTTGTGACGATCGCAACGACGCTTTTCGAGTGTCGGGGGCGGACTTCAGCAATCAACGATCAGCAATCGGCGTCGGTCTTGGTTCCGGCTCCGCCGGGTTAGGAGCAAAGGGTGGAGCATAGACTCCTGCCACCTTGTGTGGCAGGTGAACGGGTTCATTGGGTACTTCGCCGCACCTCGTTCCCTCTCTTCCCTTTTCCCCGTCCGCCGGCGGTGGACGGGGAAAAGGGAAGAGAGGGGGGACACGCACGTTTGGCGGGCGAACCCGATTCACCCGTGGCACAAGGCCACGGGGGTATCACGCATGGGCCGGCACGCAGTCGTTCCACCCGCGACTGACGCGACACGGGTCACCACCGTCCGTGGCCGGATGTGGGTGGCCAGCCCCGTTCGCCTCTGGCCGAGCGTTGGGGCCGTGCTATATTGAGCTTGACCTCGTTGCAAGAGCCCAAGAGCCGCGTACAACGCGGCCACTACAGCAATGAACGCAAGCTCAGGATCAGCTGTAGCGTCGGCCTTGTAGGCCGATCCCCGGCCCTTTTGCAGCAAGCTCTAGCTTCTTGCCACAGAGGATGGAAGGTGCGTCAGGCACGGGGAGAAAGCGCATGTCCACAAAACACGGACTTCCACTCCGGTTCACTCTCATCGAACTCCTCGTGGTGATCGCGATCATCGCCATCCTGGCGTCCATGCTGCTGCCAGCCTTGGCTCAAGCGAAGGACCGGGCCAAGGCCATTCAGTGCTTTGCCAACCTGAAGCAGGCCGGCATGGTCACCAACCTGTATTCGAACGACTACGACATGTGGATTCTGCCCTACAACTGCGAGCGCCCCGCGTCCGTCCATGACGGGGCAGGGCCCTCCACGCGCTGGGAGGTTTTCGTGCTCCGGCAGTACGGCATCGACGGGAGCACTACGTACGCCCGTTGTCCGGCCGCGCCCTGGGACACGTTTGGAATCGCGCAGAACCACTGCCACTTCGGCTGGGCCGCCTGCCTTTGCCACGGCTGCGGCGCCAAGCGCCTGGACCGCATTCCGCACCCCGACGCCAGCATCCTGTTCGCCGACACCGGCCTGATTGCAAACCCCATGGAACCGGACCCGGCCAAGTGGGTGGAAGATCGTAATGTCGTCGCCGCCTCGGCCCACTTCCGCTGTCCCTCGAATGGCGGCCTGGCCGGTTTCTACGGCACGGATCCGCGCCGGGTCTTCGGGCGGCACTTCGGCTGGGGACAGTGGGCGAACCCCGATGGCTCGGCGTGTAAAGAGATGATGCGCAGAATCATCGGCCCGGCCGCGGGCGCCGCGGACTGCCTCTGGGATGCGGAGTGAGGGCCCGTCCCTGTGTCGGAGTGAGGGCCCGTCCCTGTGTCGGAAGGCACGGGAGACCAACCCTGCCCTTGTCGTGCCGTGCCGATTGCCCCACCGCCGCTGTGGAGTGCTCGCAGTCCCTGCACCCCTTGCCGCCGACCGCAATCGATCGCTGTCGAGGGCCATCGACAGCAATCGATCCGTAACCCCTGGCTGTGGCACCGCCACAGCGGCGCCGTGCCCCGGCGACCCGGCTGCCGCCTTGCAGGCGCGCGAAGCCGTGCCAGTGTATGTCACCGGGGGAGGACGCGTATCGCGGGTCTCGACACCCGGTACCGCCGGGTCGCCGGTGGGCCACAGAGATTAAGGAAGGGCATCGCGCCATGGACCACTTTTCCCCGAGGCTGTCGCTCCTCGCGGTCGGACTCGTTCTGTGCAGCATCGTGTCAGCCCCTGCACGGGCGGGTGACGTTGCGGGCAACCTGCTCCGAAATGCGGACTTCGAGGCGGGCTTGGAGGGCTGGACGGTCGGGTGCGACCCGAAGCTGGGCGAGGTCACGGTCAGTCTGGGCCAGGACGCGCGCTCGGGCAAGCAGAGTCTCTGCATCCGCAAGCGGATTGCCAGCCAGGGTGACCAGTACACGGGGATCGAGGTGTCCCAGACCGTGGCGGCCAAGCCCGGCACAACGTACGTGGCGCGGGTGTTCACCCGGCACGCGCTCGAAGCCAATGTCGTCGGGCATGCGGTACGCCTGTTCGTCGTGGACCCGAAACACCCCGACGACCGCGCCTTCGCACCTGTCGGGCGTGCCGGCCAGTGGAAGAGCGCCAGGCTCGAGTACAAGACAGCAGCCGACACGCAGGAACTGACCTTCAAGCTGGCGCTCACCTACTCGAGCGGGACGGCGTGGTTCGACGACGTCTCGCTGACCGCCGCCTCAGAAACAGGGATCGACGCGGAAATCCCGGCGCTGAAGCCGCTGTATCTCCAGACGCCTCTGGTCGAGAACGGCGCGCCGAGCGGCTTCATCGTCTGCTCGAAGCTGGCCTCGCACCAGGCCCTGGCGCAACGCCTGGCGGAGAGCATCAAGGCCGCGACGGGCGCGAGCCTGCCGATCCGGCTCGACACCGAGACGAGCGAGGCCGACTGGAAAGCCGCGCCTGTCATCGTGCTCGGCAACCTGATGACCAACCGCCTGGTCGAGCGGCTGTACTGCCGCTGGTACGTGCGCACCGACGCGTGGTACCCGGGCGCCGGCGGCTGCGAACTCCGCACCGTGCACGACCCGTGGGGCACGGGCAAGAACGTGATCCTGCTCGGCGGCAGCGACGATGCCGGGGTCAGCGCGGCGGTCGCGGAGTTCCTCAAGCTGATCAAGCCGGGGACCGGCCTGGTTCTCGAACGACTGACGACCGTACGTCTCGCCCCGGAACTGAGCCGCGATCCGTTCGCTAAGCCATTGGACGACAAGGCGGTAGAAAGCCAGAAGAACGGGCTCAAGCGCATGACCATGCGTTCGCTCATGGCCCGTGCCGGGACGTATGCCTTCAACTACTACGCCAGCGGCGACGACCGGTGGGTGACGCTCTACCGCGACAGCGTGCTGGAGCACCAGAGCCGCGGCGAACTGGGCGACGACACGCACATGGACCTGTGGTACACGCTCATCGGCTTGGACCTGGTCGAGGAGAGCCCCGCCCTGACGGATGCCGACCGGCAGACGCTGACCAAGTATCTGCTGTACCTGTGCCGTTCGCAGGAAGGCGCGAACAAGTCGTGGTTCCTCGGCGACATCCAGCGGGACACGATCCGCCACAATCACATCATGCTGGCAGCGCTGGACGCCTTCTTCGGCGGCGAGTACTTCCGCAAGTATTACCGACTGGCCGAGGCGGACGAGTGGATCGAGAATGCCGCCATCACGTTCAAGGGTCAGCAGGACCACAGCAAGACGCAGTGCGACGCGAACAGCTACGAGGCGTTCGCCGTGTCGCTGGCCATGACCTACGCCCTGGCCAAGCCGGACCTGGCGTTCTTCGAGACGAACGCGGCGCGCACCGCGACCGAGCGCCTGCTCCGCTGCCAGGACAACATGCTCTGCAGCGCTGCCTACGGCGACTCGTGGAGCGCGTTCGAGTTCCCCCGCGCACTGGTGCAGTTCGCCAACTGGTACTACCGCGACCCGCGCTACCAGTACCTCCTTGACGAGTACTTCCGCCGCACCGGCCGCTCGCGCTGGGAGAACAACCCCGCGTTTGCGATCACCGCACCCGCCGAGAAACCCGCGGATTTCGACGGCGTGCAGTCCATAGCCGTCGACCCGGAGTTCTTCGCCTACTCGACCAAGGGCTGGCGCGTCAACGTCCCGCTCGAGCGCAGCTTCGACAAGGTCGCCTTCCGCGAGCGGCTCGAACCCGGCGCGCAATACCTGTTGCTGGACGGACTGAACATCGGCAGCCATGGGCACCTGGACGCGAACACGATCGTGGAATTCAGCGAACGCGAACGGTTCTTCCTCGTCGACATGTCGTACACCGAGGGCGTGGGCGCCAAGGACCACAACGGCGTCACCGTGATCAAGGACGGCCTGGCGGTCGAGCCGCTGGCCGGTGCGGAACTGCTCGCGTGCGCCGACCTCGGCGCGACGGGGTTCTCACGCAGCACGCTGCGCCAGTACGGCGGCTGCGACTGGACCCGTAATATCTTCTGGCGCAAAGGAAAGTATTTTCTGGTTCTCGACGAATTGAAGGCGCTGGAGGAGGGTGACTACAACTTCCAGTGCCATTGGCGGACGCTCGGCGCCCCGACCCTCACAGGCGACACGTTCCGCGCCGAGCAGGTCCAGAAGAGCGACCTCGATATGGTTCGCGCCTCCGCCGCGACACCCGGCGCCGCCGGCGGCACGGTCGCCATCTTCCGCTCGCGCGAGGCGGCACTGCAGTTCACGGTTACACTCCCGGCCGGAAAGTGCGCCCTGGCGGTCTTCGGCAAGGGCGTCGATTCCGGATCGGACTCGGTGTGGATCGACATGGACGGCAAGCGCATCGAAACGGCGTTCAACCTGCCCACGACGGCGATCGGCCCGAGCAGCGCCAAGTGGGACCTGTCCGAGCCGACGCCGAACATCGACATCGGCACCGCGGGCCCGCACCGATTCCACGTCGGCCTGCGCGAGGCGCCCGGGGTCATGCTCGACCGGCTTGAGTTCGTTCCGGCCGACGGTCGGAAACTGGTGGTGGCGGCGGAAACGGGCAGCCTGCCGGCCGGCACGGGGCAGGAGCGGCACGACGTGTTGGCGCTCCGGAACGCGGGCGGCGTGACGTACGAACTCGACCGCAACGTCCCCGGCTTCGGGCACTACTGGACGGAATACCGCTACGCGGCGCCGGAAGTGAACGTGCTGCACCAGAAGGCCGCCCCGCATCTGGCGGCCGGGCAGGCCTATACGTTCGCGAATCTGTTCCACACCTCGAGCAGCGGCGCGCCGCGCGACTTCCAGATTGTCCGAGCCGGTGAGGGCTGCATGCTGGTCACCGGCGGCGAAGACGCCGTGGCCGGACTGGCTGACGTTCCATTCACGGCCGGAACCCTCACGGTCACGGCGGAACTCTACCACCTGCGCCGGGATGGCTTCACGCTGGTGAACGGCACGCGACTCGATCTCGGCCAGCCGGTCCTGCGCAGTCCGCAACCTGTGGCGGTGGAATTTGACCTGGCCGCGGGGCGGATGACCGTGACGGTTGCGGAGTCCGCAACTCTCTCGGTGTTGACGGACAGCCGCAGCGTCCAGATCGATGACCGCGACACAGCGCTCGGCGCCCCGGACGCTGACGGGCTGGTCGCGATTCGGCTCGAAAAGGGCCGGCACCGGCTCACGGGTGTGTCCGTACCTAACGCCGCGATGGACAAGTACAGCGCGGCGTTCGCCGAGGCGCTGACTTCACTGGCGAAAGCGGCGCCGAAGCCCGCCGTGCCGCAACCCGCGACGCCGGTCGGCAAGCCGCTGGCACTGGGCTGGGAGTTCGCCGCCGCGAGTGCGGTCAATGACCTGTTCTCAATCGACGTGGACGCGGACGGCAAGCCGGAAACGATTCTGGGCGTGGCGGGCGCGCCTGGCACGCCGCTGCCCGGCCGCGTCTGTCTCCTCGACAGCGTCGGCACGCAGCGTTGGAGTTTCGCCACCGAGGGTGCCGTGAATGCCATCGGTGCCTGCGACCTGGACGGTGACGGGCAGGCGGAGGTCGTCGCCGGCGGCGAGGATGCCGTCGTGTACTGCCTGAGTGCCGCCGGGCAGTTGAAATGGAAGTTCCCCTGTCCACCCGTCGACAGCACGATCGCCTACATGCATTTCGGCGGCAAAGGCGCCGTGAAGAGCCTGTGGGCCGGCGCGCTGGAGACCGGCGCCAAGCCGCTGGTCATCGCCTGCCCGCAGGATGGCTACGTGTTCGGCCTGAACGGCGCCGGCGAGCAGCTCTGGAAGTACCGCTGCGGCGAGGGTGTGTTCACGTCCGTGGCCGTGGCCGACCTCGAGGGCAAAGGGCAGCGGAAGTTCCTGGGCGGTTCGGCGCTGTGCTCGTGGTGCCGAGTCACGACCATCGGTGCTGACGGCAAGGGTCGCGACCTCCGCGGCCTGGATGGCTGGGCGGCGAATCTGACCGCCCTGGCGGCCGGCGACACCGACGGCGACGGCCGCGGCGAGATCGCGGTCGGCACCAGCAAGAACAAGGTCTACCTCCTCAATAGCAACGGCGACGCGAAGTGGAACTTCACGCTGGGCGAAGTCGCCTCATGCATGGCCTTGACTGACCTCGACGGCGATGGCAAGCAGGAACTCGTCGTCGGGTCACCGAGCTTCTACCTGTACGCCCTGAGCCGCGACGGCAAACTGCTCTGGAGCCTGAACCTGGGCGCCGAGGTGACCGCGCTCAGCGTCGCCAGCACGGGAGCGGGCACACCCGCGCTGGTGGCAGGAACCAAGTCCGGCAGCCTGTACCAGGTCTCGCCCGCCGGTCAAGTCCTGGCCAGCCTGACCGCAAAAGGCCAGGTGACCCGGCTCGCCGCCGTGAGCCCGGCACAGCCGCCCGGCCCCGCGACGTTCGTCTTCGGAACCACAGATGGCCAGACGGGGGCTCTGGTCACGTTGCCGGAATGAGCCCCCACCCCGCGATGGACGACCGCCTTGCTGCATCGACCGTGGCCAATAACCGTCTTGATATTGCGGAAAGAATGGTATATTAGCATCTTAGTATTGCGGAAAGATATATGATCGTGGCAATTGGGCGATCATCCCGGTCCCATGCCGGCATGCCGATCAAGCCAATGCCGGCGGTTGTCGCTGCCGTGGATCGACTCTCTGAGGAAGTCGTGCACGGCTCCGGCCTTGCACTCTCCCGCCCAGCAGGGTGAGAGCCCTGGCGCGGATCGGGAACGGTACAGCAAGGCTGGAGCCATGCTGCCACGTTGCGGGGTGAAGCGGGGCCGGGGTCTGTCGAGCAGGAAGACTCATGCGCGATGCGATCGAGTTCATGATCGATGACTTCCACGAGCGCGGCGTCCCTGCGCCGGTACGCCGCGACGCGGCGACGCCTGAGATGCCGGGGAAGGCCACGGTGGTGGCAGGGATGCGCCGCACCGGGAAGTCGTGGTTCTGTTTCCAGCGGATCCAGGAACTGGAAGCGTCGGGCATACCCCGCGAGCGCCTGCTCTATCTCAATTTCGAGGACGACCGGTTGCTGCCGTTTGAGGCCCGAGACTTCCAGTTGGTTCTGGACGTGTTCTTCGCGCGCCATCCCGACCTCAAGGCGCACGAGTGCCACTTCTTTCTCGATGAGATCCATCGTATCCCCGGTTGGGAGGCCTTTGTCCGGCGGGTTCTGGACACCGAGCGCATCCGGCTGTGGTTGACAGGTTCGTCGGCAAAACTGCTCAGTGGGGAGATTGCGACGGCCCTGCGCGGGCGCTCGCTGACGGCGGAGATCTTCCCGCTCGGGTTCAGGGAGTTCCTGCGTTTTCACCGTGAAGAGGATGCAGCCCACCCGCCCTATGGGAGCGGACGCCGGGCGATCCTGCGCCACGCGACGGAACGCTATCTGCGCGTGGGTGGGTTCCCTGAGGTGCAGGCGGTGCCAGAGAACCTTTGGGGCACGGTGCTGCAAGGGTATGTGGATACGGTGATACTGCGGGACGTTGTGGAGCGCCACGGCGTCAGGAACACCCCTGCGTTGCGCGCCCTGATCCGGGCCGTCCTCGGATCCCCAGGCGGCCGGTTCAGCGTTAACCGGTTCTATGGCGCGATGAAGTCAGCCGGCCTGCACTGCGACAAGAACGAGTTGTACAGGTTCACCGAGTACCTCAGCGACGCGTTCTTCCTGTACCCGGTGGAAATGCATGCCCGGTCTCTGAAGGTCAGGCAGGTGAACCCGCGGAAGTTCTACGTGGTGGATACCGGATTGCTGCAGGCCATGTCCTACCGGATGACACAGGATCGTGGCGCGCTCCTCGAGAATCTGGTGTACATGACCTTGCGTCGCCGGCGGTTTCGCCCTGACTACTACATGACCCGAACCGGACGCGAGGTGGATTTCGTGCTTGCCGGTCCGGACGATTCGCGGCAGTTGGTGCAGGCATGCTGGTCGCTCGATGACCCCGCGACCCGCGAACGTGAGTTGCGAGCGTTGCGCGAGGCGCAGGCGGAACTGCGAGCTGAAACGGCCACGGTTGTGACGTGGGACGAAGAGGGCAGCGCCGATGACGGGGTGCGGATTATCCCCGTGTGGCGCTGGCTGATCGACGAACCGGACGCGCCGGCGCCGTTGCCGCCTGACACGGCCGAAGCTGGCTGACGCCGCGCCTTCACCGCAACGGGACAGTATCGATAGAGACAAGGCCAAACCGATACACACCTCTTGTTCTTGGGTCCTATTTGCCTGCCCCGTCCGCGGGAGTATCCTAACGGTGGCAGGCACGAAAGGGAAAAACCATGCTGCAGAACGAGTATCTCAAGACGGTTCGTGAGCTGATGGACAGGATCGAGGCCAATGCGGCGGCGCAGACGGATGCCGCAGCCGAGGCGATCGTGAAGTCGCTGGTGGCTGGCGGCGCGCTGTACATCAGCCCCCTGGGGCACGGCAACGACGGCGACCTGCTGCACCGCGCCGGTGGTCTGATGGCGGCACAGCCGTTCAGCTTCAGCTTCAGTTGCCGCGACCGCGGCAACGGCGTGGAGCGCAACCGTCCGCGACCGGAACCCTACGACAACGGCCTGGAGCAGGCCCGGGTGGCCATGCGCGGCAGCACCATGCGCAAGGGCGACTGCCTGGTGGTCGGGTCGGTGTCCGGCCGCACCGCGAGCGCCGTCTCCCTCGCCATTGCCGCCCGCGAAATCGGCGTGACGGTGATCGGAATCACGTCGCTGGAGTACAGCGGGCAGACCGCAGCCATCCATTCCGCGGGCAAGAAAGTCGACGACGTGTCGGACATCGTGGTGGACAACTGCGTCCCCTACGGCGATGCGGGCATGACCATCGAGGGCCTGGAAGAGAAAGCGGTGCCGATGTCGGGCGTCGCCACCACCCTGGTCTGCTGGATGATCAAGTGCCAGGTCATCGAGAAACTACTGGCGCGCGGGCTCAAGCCCAGCTACTACATCAGCGCCAACCGCCCCGACGGCCCGGACTTCAACAAGCGCATGCAGGAACAGTTCAACCGCCAGGGGTTCTGACTCCAGCCACAAGCCTGTCATCTGCGTCCATCCGTGTGATCTGCGGTTACCCATTCTCCGCGACTCGAACGCCCGCCTGCGGCTTGTGCAGCAGAATCACGTCCGTGCCCCTGATGTCGAGTTCCGCCTGCCACTGCGCGGCCAGCCATGCGAACGTCGCACGCGAGTAGAAGCAGACGTGCGTCAAGTCCCGCGCGTAACGCCAGTCCGGACGGAACACTCCGTCCGGGACGAAGGACGTCATCAAACCCAAGGAACCGCCGGGCTTCACGCAGGCCCAAAGCCGGTCCAACACCTGCCGTGGCAGGCGCAGATGCTCGACCACTTCGCTGGCGGTGACGAAATCATACTGCCGCTCGAGCACGGACGCGTCGGGGGCGTAGAACGGGTCGTAGATCGCCATCGTGTGGCCGGCCTCCGCGAACATCAGCGATAGTGTGGGACCCGGGCCGGACCCGAAATCCAGACCGTGACTGCCCGGCGGCAGACGCTCGAGCATGGGGTTGAGCAGGCGGCTGAGAAAGGCGCGGTAGCCCGGATCGTCGGGGTTGTTCCGGTGAAGATCGTACCTGGCCTTCTCGTCGTCGGCCGACAGGAACTGCGTCGCCGGTACGGACACCAGCTCGCACGCCAGGCAGCGGAAGTAGTCGCGCCACCGGTCGCGGCACAGCCAGCGTGTGTCGGCCGACCCGCACAGCGGGCAGATGTGGTTTGACACGGTCGAGGCCACGACTGAATCTCCCGGGGACAACGCCTGCGCTGCGAACATCAGCCACCACCCACGTCCACCGGCAGTCCCAATCGTTCCTGGAGCCAGGCGTAGGCCAGCGCGCGCGGCGAAGCGTTGAACGAGTGGGTCTCGGAATGAAAATAGCACCCGAACTTGCCTGCCGCCTTGAGCAGTTTGTAGACGCGCTCGACCTGGACGTAGATGTCCCCGAACGGCTCGAAGATCGGGAAGCAACTGTCGTTGCCGACCGCCGAAAGGTTCAGCAGCGCGCGCGGCGCGACGCAAGCCATGATGTCGGGGATGTCCAAGGGCAGTTCGGTGCCCGGCTCGAAGTACCGCCGGAGCTTCGGGAAGTGCCGGTAGCGCCCCGGCGCAGTGCGCGACCAGTTGTCCCGGAGCGGGTCGACGCGCCAACTGGTGATGCCGCAACTGCACACGGCCGCCTGGACGCGCTCGTCGACCGCGGCCAGGAACAGCGTCCCGTAGCCGCCGAGCGAATGCCCGATGCAGCCGAGGCGCGCGGGGTCGACCTCGGGCAGAGCCGCGAGAATGTCGAGTGCCTGCTGGCAGTCGTATACATTCTTGCCCATTTCGGACCAGTTCGGATGCCGGGCGTAGAACTCGGTGGGGTCGTACGGCTTGCCGGTCGGCGACAGGCGCTGTCCGGCGCAGAAGTGGTCCGGGGCCAGAGTCACGAACCCGCGCTTGACCAGGTGAACGGCAATGCCCGTGGAACCGCCGGGGTGCGCGCCGAGCCCGAGGCAGGCCTCCTTGGCATCGGCGGTTGTCCCGTGCAGGCAGAGCACGGCGGGACGGGGTGCGCCTGCCCGGTCCGGCGTCAGCAGCCAGGCCCAGCCTTTGTCGTTCGGCTCGATGTCGTACGAGATCAGGCGCCGGGTGTAGCCGGCCTCGGGGATGCCCTTCTCCACGCGAACGTTCGGCGCGGGGCGTTGCGTCGGGCCCTCGCCCATAAGGTCCAGGAACCGGGCCAGCGTCGCACTGCGCCACTGGCGCCACTCCTCGGCAGAGAGCGGCGGGCGGCCGGTCGGAAAGATGTCGGGGAGTCGAGGCTGTGTCATGGCGGCGTTCTCCCGGATGGTTCAAGCGGCCTTCATTGCCTCGGTGCACGAAGACTATAGCCAACTCCGCGCCGCGCGCCAGGACACGGGCGGCCGGTAATGCGTCAGCGCCCCTCGGGCGCTGACGCTGCCCGATCATACCAACCTGTTACTCCGGCGATTCCGTCTGAGTACCGCCTTTCAGGCGGAAGCTGCAGCGACGCTTCAGCGAGCGGACCACGGCGCTGCCAAACGTGTACGTGCCGACGCGCCGGGACACGCGCCGCAACGGGCATCCGGCCGAGTCGCGACGGTGAGGGAGCGGTTTCTGGGAGGCCGCTTGCTGACACGCGCGGCTCGGACCGACATGCACCGACAACTGACGCATCACGCCGTGTTCTGCCGCTTGCATCCGTCCCGTCAATCGGCTATATCAGACAAGGTACTGGGTGCCATGTCGGCGCCTTGGGAAATAACGGAGGGTCCGATGGGGGCAGCGCCTGCGACGTTCTGCGTTTCACCTGTGCTGTGCCTGAGGCGGCTGTTCGGGACCGTGTTGCTCTCCGTGCTCTGGGAGGTCACCATGCCCGCGATGCGCGCTGCCGAGCCGTCGCCCGGGTTCGTGGATTACGGTGTGGCCGCGCCGGTCGCCGAGTGCCGCAGCGTAATGGCCATGCGTGACGCGAACGGTCGTAACCTCGTGATCGCGACGACGCGCGACATGTCCGCTGTCGGCTACATCCTCGTGACGGACATCGACCGTGGCGAGACGCAGCAGTACTTCTACCCCGAGGGGGCTGGCAATGGCGATATCTTCGCGTCTCTTGCGAGTGCGAACGGCCGCCTGTACACCGGCGCCGGGAACATTCTGCTGGAGTTTGACCCGACAGCGCAACAGTGGCTGTTCCATGGTGTGACACAGAAACAAGCGAACTACTTCGTGGGCTGCGCGTTCACCGACGGCCCGGACGGCCTGATCTACGGCGGTACATGCCCAAATTCGCACCTGGTCTCGTACAACCCGCAAACCCACGAGATAAAGGACTACGGGCAACTGGACCCGCAGGAGCAGTACTTCAACTTCCTCGCCTTCGACAGTGCGGGCTGGGCCTACGCCGGGCTCGGCACGGCGCGCTGGAACATTGTCGCGTTCAACGTGAAGACGAACGAGCGCCGCCAGATCCTCGACGAAACGGAGCGGAAAGTCGGGTCGGCGCGCGTCTACGCCAGCACGGACGGCAAGGTCTACGGCCAGGCCGGCGCGCAGTACTACCGTCTGTTCGAGGGACGCGGCGAGAAGATCGCGGCAGGCGACGCAGGCCCGGTGGCGCCGTCCGGCGCCACCGGTTACGGCCAGCGCTCGCCCAAGCTCCCGGACGGACGCCAGGTCGTGGCGTACAACCTCGATGAGCGCTGGCTCGAAGTCGGCTCGCCCGGCAACGACGAACGGCGGCGCATCCCGTTCGACTACAAGGCGGGCGGGGTGGAGGTAACCAGCCTGGCCGAGGGCCCGGACGCAGCCGTGTACGCGTCCACGGCACACCCGATGCACCTGGCGCGGGTCGACATCGGAAAGCAGGCAATGACGGATCTGGGGCCGATCCCGAAGGTGGGCGGCGGCAACTTCTGCGCCATGACGCGGCAGGGGAACTTCCTCATCGGCGGCGAGTACTCGCACGGCACGCTCTGGGCCTACGACGTGACCAAACCCTGGCACCCCGGCAAGAGCATTCTCAAGGTGAGCGGCGTTCCGGCGCGGGAGCTGGCGAGCCGCGGCCAGGCCACGGCCGGACATTTCTCGTATCTGGAGACACTGGACCTGGCGTTCTTCCGCGGCGACGCTTTCGGCGCCGAAGGCCATTTCCCCGTGCAAGCCCCGGCGGACGGCCAGTACTTCGTTCACGTCCTTCCATTCCTTGCCGAACGCTACGGGCGCGTCCAGTTCCTGCTGGACGGCGCGGCCGTAGGCGAACCGTTCATCGCCGCCAGCCCGCAACAGAAGATCGGCCCGCTGCAGGTGTTCGGACCGGTCGACCTGAAGGCCGGCGAGCACCGCATCGGCGTCCGCGTGCTCGAGACGCAGGGCCAGGAGCCGTGGTGCGCGATCATGACCCTGGACCTGAGCACGACGAAACGCGACACCCTGGTCGAGGCCGACGAACCCGCCAACCCGTACGAACTCGCCACCTGGCACGACGACATCTGCCGGCCGCGGACGGCACTCGCCTACCCGGACGGCAAGCACGTGATGATGGCCGGGTTCGCCGGGTACGGCCGCTGCGGCGGCGGCCTGGGCATCGTGGACCTCGAGACCGGCCAGCCCACACTGCTCACCGCCGAGAAGGACCTGTTGCCCGGGCACAGCACCATCACGCTGGCGCTGCTGCCGGACGGCAATTTGATCGGAGGCACCAGCGCGGACGCGCCCGGCGGCGGCCATACCACGGCGACGGAAGGCGAGATCTGGATCCTGGACTGGGCGTCAAAGAAAGTCGCGTTCCGGATGGTCCCGGTACCTGGCGACCGCAACATCATCAGCCTCGCGACCGGCCCGGACGGGCTGGTTTACGGCCTGTCCTCGAACTCCACCTTCTTCGTGTTCGACCCGGCGCAGAAGACGCTGGTGCACTCGGCCAGCCTGAAGGAGTACGGCGGCGTGCCGCGACACGCATTGCACCGCACCCCCGACGGCACGATGCTCGCCTTGTTCTCGAACGCCATCGTGCGCCTCACGCCCGGCACGTTCGCGCACGAAAAGCTCGCGTCCCCGCCCGCGCCGATCTCAGCCGGCGGCGCTCTGGCCTCCGGCCGCCTCTACTTCGCCAGCGGCTCGCACCTCTGGAGCTGGGCGGTGGGGCAGGCGAAATGACCCGCAGGGTTCGCCGGCTGCTGCGTCATCGGCGCGGACAAAGCCTGTTTCACCCGAGTCCCCGCATTTCGCGACCCGTGCAATACGGGCTGGTGCGTGTCTTCCCATTCGGCTGGGCACGGAGGAAGTAGGGCATGGCTCCAGCCTTGCCGTTTCCTGTGCCGTCGCCATTCATGGCGCCGGCAAGGCAGGAGGTTCGCCCTTGGGGTTTGGTGACGTGCCTCATCCGGCGGGCGACATTCGGCAAGGCTGGAGCCATGCCCTACTTCCGCTTGCGCCCCACAGAACCGATTGCACATGTCGACATTCCGACGGCAGCCTCTCGCGGCCGGCCGGCAATCCTTCCCGACAGCAAGCGGCTGTTTGTCACCTGCCGTCGTCCGACTCCGACCCAGCAGCATGGGTTGTGCCATGCGTGCGTTCCTGTATGGTATGTAGCATGAGGGCTCGACTCACAGTGACGCTTGACTCGGCGCTGGTCCAGCGGGCGAGGACGTTGGCGCATGCCCGGCGGACCGGCGTGTCAGGGCTGATTGCGGAGTTGCTGGAGGCGACGCCGTTGCCGGGGCAATCCCGCAGGGCCTCTTTCGCGGCACGCTGGGCCGGCAAGTTTCGCCTGGCCCGCCCCGTGCGTCCGGCCCCGCGCTTCAAGGCCCTGGCGGCGAAATACCACCTCAGGGATGCTTGAGAATCGCAAAGCCGTCGATCGCCGGGAATGCAGCGGCAAGGCGACGCAGGAGAACGCACCGCACATGGATCGGACCACGGCAGAAGCACGAATCGCGGAATTGCGCCGGGAGCTGGCGCGGCACAACCGCCTTTACTATGTCGACGCCCGGCCAGAGATCTCCGACCAGGACTACGACCGGCTCTACCGTGAACTCGGGGCGTTGGAGGAGCAGTTCCCCGAGTTGCGTACGCCCGATTCGCCGACGCAGCGGGTGGGGGGTGAACCCCTGGCCGAGTTCACCAGCCGCCCACACACCATTCCCATGCTCAGCCTGGACAACACGTATGACCGGGAGGACCTGCTGCGCTTCCATCGCCGGGTCAGTGAAGGACTGGGCACCGAAGACGTGGCCTACATCGTCGAGACCAAGGTGGACGGGGTCAGCATTTCGATCCGGTACGAGGATGGGGTGCTGGTTCAGGCGCTGACGCGCGGCAATGGCCAGGAGGGTGACGAGGTCACCGCCAATGTGCGCACCATCCGCAGCGTGCCTCTGCGGCTGCAGGGCGACACCCCGCCGGATGTGCTCGAGGCGCGCGGCGAGGTGTTCATGTCGAAAGCGGATTTCCTGCGTTTGAACGCCCAGCGCCAGGCGGAGGGCGAAGCCGAGTTTGCGAACGCCCGCAACGCGACGGCTGGCACTCTGAAGCTCCTGGATCCGCGCCTGGTGGCGCGCCGACCGCTCGACGTGCTGTTCTACGCCCAGGGCGAAGTGGCGGGGCTTGAGATCGAATCGCAGACGCAACTTCTGGCCAGCCTGAGAGGGTTCGGCTTGAAGACGCCACCGTTTGCCGAGTCGGTCCGCGGCTTCGACGCCATGTGGGCGGCCATAGAGCGACTCGGCGAGTTGCGCCGTTCGTTTCCGTATGAAATTGACGGGGCAGTGATTAAGGTCGATTCGTTCGAAGCCCGGGCGCGTCTCGGTTTCACGGCCAAGGCGCCGCGCTGGGCCATTGCCTACAAGTACGCGGCGGAGCAGGCCCGAACCCGGTTGCGCGCCATCACGGTCCAGGTGGGGCGCACGGGGATTCTCACGCCGGTGGCCGAACTGGAGCCGGTGTTCCTGGCCGGGTCCACCATCAGCCGGGCCACGCTCCACAACGAGGATGAAATCCGCCGCAAGGACATTCGCGTCGGCGACACCGTCATCGTCGAGAAAGCCGGCGAAGTCATCCCGGCAGTGGTTGAAGTCGTCCAGGACGCGCGGCCACCGTCAGCCGAGCCTTTCGACCTGGTGCGCCACGTCGGGGCCAAGTGTCCCTCGTGCGGGGGAACGATCGCGCGGGATCCGCAGTTTGTGGCCTGGCGTTGCGAGAACCTGCAGTGTCCGGCGCAGGGCGTCCGTCGCGTGGAGCACTTCGCCGCGCGTAACGCGCTGGACATCGAAGGCCTGGGTGGGGTCGTCGCCGAGAAGCTCGTGGAAGTCGGACGGATCAAAGAGCCACTGGACCTGTTCGACCTTGATACCACATGGCTGGCTGGGCTCAATCTGGGCACGGAGCAGGAACCCCGGGTCCTCGGCGAGAAAAACGCCACCAAGATCGTCGCAGCCCTGGCCCGCGCGAAAGGATCGTCGCTGACCCGTTGGCTCCACGCACTGGGAATCACCGAGACCGGTGCTGCCTCTGCGCATCAGATCGCGGCGCTTCACAAGGATCTGGAGGATGTCGCGGAGTCGGTGCTGCTCACGGAGTTTCTGGGCCTCGTCGAAAAACAGCAGCAACTCCGGGAGCTCAACCCCAACTCCGTGGCCAATCGACCCTTGCCCGCCGCGGAACGGCAGGCGCTGGCGGTGCGGCACGCCGCCGTGCAGGCGGAGGTACAGGAGATCGGGGTGCGCCTTGAGACCTTGGGCGTCGTCCGCAGAAAGCGCGGCGGCAAGGACGAGAAGGGCGACGCACCGACCGCAGAGTTTGTCACCGCCCTTTTCGGGCCCGTGACGGCGCGGAGCGTCCTCGATTTCTTCGCCTCACCCACGGGACTGGCGGTCCGGAAACGCCTGAAGCAGCTCGGGATTGCGCCCAAATCGGACACCCAGGCTCACGGCGGCGGCGCAACGGCTCAGGCGCGTGGGCCGCTGTCCGGGGCAACGTTCGTCCTCACAGGCACGCTGGCCGGCATGACCCGGGACGAGGCGGCCGAGAAGATCCGCGCCCTCGGCGGGAGTGTTACCGACTCGGTCAGCCGCAAGACGCGTTTCCTCGTGGTCGGGGCCGAGCCGGGCGGGACGAAAGTCGACAAGGCCAGGGGGTTCGGAACTGCGATCCTGAGCGAATCGCAGTTTCTCGAACTGCTGCAAGGGAAGAGCCCCACGTCGGGATCCAGTGACGGCTGAGGCAGGGCGCACGCCGCCGTCAACCGTGGCTCGCCCACGCGCCCGCCGGTACTAGTCGGCCAGGAGCAGTTCCATCAGGACACGGGCCTTGAAGTCGCTGCTGCGTTCCTTGATGGTGCCGAAGGTGCGGAACGCCTTGGCGAGTTCACGGTAGTCCGGCGCCGGCTGGGCCGCGAACGTCGCAATCACATCCCACACGGCCTTGAGCTCGCCGGCTTCCTTCTGCATGTCGGGCCGTTTGAGCCCTTCGGCGATGACCTCGGCATAGTCCGCCGCCGCCGCCTGGAACTGGCGCGTCCTGTCCACCATGCGCGCGGCGTAGGCGCGGTTCGTTTCGCGCTCTTCCTGCGCCACGTCGCCGCCGGCCGCGCCCTTGAACACGACAGTGCCGAAGTTCTCGAGTTCGTGGAAGCCCTTGCTCAGCGGCGGCCAGCAGGTCAGGCGCTCGGAGGATGGACCGGTGAGGATGTTGCGCGCCACGTTCATCGGCCACGACACACCGTCTTTCGGCGTGCCGCCCAGGACGCTGAACGGCAGTCGCAGTTCCATGCACCAGGCATCCGGGCCGACCGTGGCCTTGGCCTCCCAGGCAAGCATGTCCATCGGTTTCTCGTTCAGGCCGACGCCGTTCCAGCGTCCGCCCTTGCTGTTGACGATGAACTGCATGTACTTCGGTGCGCCGGTCGGGAAGAGGAAGAACTCGATGCTGTCCTCCGTCCACAGGTCGCAGCCATCCTTGGCGGTGGAGACGAGCTTGTCCGGCGCGGTTTCCTCAGCGCGCAAGGCGAGGAAGATCGAGTCCTGCATCCAGCCGACCTTGAACGCGGTCTGTTTCTCGACCGCGTACTTGCCGTTACCGGCGTAGATGAAGAACCCGGTGGCCTCCGGGACACTTTTCCAGGCGTCATCGTCGAGCTTGCCGTCGATGGTCGGCGCGCTGGGCAGCAGGTGGCAGGGGTAGACCGGCCGTTCGGCGGCGCGTGTGGTGAAGGCAAGTGCGACGACGAACAGAAGGGCCAGCGCGGGCGTCGTGCCGCAGGGGCTCTGCCCCCGCACCCCCGCCGGGGCGTCAGCCACTCCCCGGACCCCTCGGTACATGCAGCGCGAAACGCAAGCCGCCAAGCCTGTCTTGCGTTCCGCGCTGCCGTGGCCGGCCACCGTCAGAACGGTGGCGCAGGATCCCTGTGCAGCCACGCTACGGCACGAAGCCTTGGCACTGCCGTGAGCGCCGCGGCATCCGTTGAGAAGGAATGCGGGTTGGATGATCTTCATTTACTTCACCTCCTCGACGGTGAACGTCTTGTCTTCGTCGGCGCCGGTGGCCACGTCGCGGATCCGGAGCGTCCATTTGCCGGGCGCGTCGTTGAGGGCGAGCGGGAAGCTGCCTTTGGCCTTGCCGCCCTCGGCAACCACGTTGTCCGTGTAGTACCGGAACTCCTGGCCTTGCGGCGAGATCAGGGCGGCATGGAGGATGTGCGTGCCCGGCTTGTCCACGCCCTTGAGTGTCACTTCGAATGCCAGTGTCTCACCCGAGCGAATCTTCTTCGGCGCCTCGATGCCGAGGTTTTTGAGCTTGTAGGGCAGCAGCGCGAAGAGCTTGCCTTCGGCGGGCGTAACCGGGGTCTCGATCTTGTCCGTGTGCCCCACGTATTTTCCGGTCCGCACGTCGTACACGTAGTACTTCCGGCGCAGCGTCACGGTCAGCGGTGTGCTCACCAGCGGCTTGCCCTCGCCCGTGGTGTAGGCGCGCGAGGACTCGGGCAGTTCCTGGAGCAGGCCCAGGTACTCCAGCGCGCCCTGGCGGAAGCGGTAGCTACGCAGCCCGAGCGGCGTCGGCGCGATCGCGAGCTTCTCCTCAACGCCGACCGAGGCCAGGACCGCCTTGAAGAAGATGCGGATCTTGACGTCATCCTCACTGGTTGAAACCACGCTCTGGTTCCACTCGCCGCGCGCCCCGACGTAGGGCGACAGCGAGAAGTTCAGCAGAATGGCCTTGCCCTTGCCGTGACTATTGACGATCAGTGCCGGCGCGGCGCCGGCCGTGGCCTTCGCCTGGCCGGTCGTGACCGTGAGCGTGACGTCCGCGACTGTCTTCGGGAAGCTCTGGCCGAACGCGGCGTCCTGAATGGCGATCGGGTTCTCCTCCACTTTCGGCGCGGCACAGGTCTGCGTGACGCCGAACAGGTCGTCGAGCATGCCCTTGTCGCCGGGCTTGCCGTGCTGGTCGGCAACCGCCGGGCGCAGGTCTGCGATGACCGCACCGCCGTTGGTCACGAACGCGAGGATCTCCTGTGCTTCCTTCGGTGACATGGCCTGCACGTACGGCAGGATCAGCACGCGGATGTCGCCCTTGCCCAGGACGCCGTTCTCGACCTGCGCGTACGAGACGACGCGGAACTGGTTGCCCGTGTCCTCGAGCAGCGGCGCCAGGCTGTTGAGCGCCTTCTCCATCTGCGGCAGGTCGGGGGTCATGGTCGAGGTGTGCACGCTGGAGGGCGAGTACAGCACCGCAATGCCGTCGTCGTCACGCTTGGCGTTCATGAGCAGCTTGCCGCAGCCGCGCTGGATCTCGTTGACCTCCTTGATATTGGCCTTGAAGAAGTCGTAGAGTGTGAGGTCCGGCGCGGTGGTGCTGCCGCTGCCGGGGTCGACGGTCCAGACCCAGTACGAGTTGGCGCCGCGGAACAGGTGGCGCCAGGCGATGTAGCGCTGGTACTCGGCGCAGCGGCTCTCGTTGTAGCCGCCGTACCAGCCCAGGCCGAGCAGCGTGCCCGGTTGCGCGAAGTTCATCACCGCGTAGGGCACGAACGCGCCGTCGTACGTGCCGTTCACGCGCAACACCTTCATCAGCTTGTAGAAGTCGGCGGCTCCGAAGCTGTTGATTTCCGTATTGCTGCCCTCGTAGCCGACCTTCGCCGTCGGTTGCACCTTGCGGATCACGTCGGTGCTCCACTGGTAGATGTTGACCCAGTTGCTCTCCATGTGGCGGCGGAAGTCGACCCAGAGCGGCCCGAGCTTCGCGTCTTTGCGGACGTCGCTGAGCGTCACCGGTTGCACCTGATCGAACGAGGCGTAGGTTGAACCGTATTCCTTGTTCATCGCCTCGACCGTGCCGAACTCGGCGGCGAGGAACGTGTGGAACGCCGCCACGCAGGTCGGCGAGAAACACAACTCGCTGTGCCCGGCAACGAAGTGACACTCGTCGCCCATGGAGTACTCGATCGAGGAGAAGGCGCCGGCTTTCTTCGCGTAGTCGGTCAGCTTCTTGTCCTCCTTGGCCAGGTACTCGGGATCCGTCAGGCACGGTGCGCGGACGTGGTCGTCCTTGTCGCGGCTCGGAATGCTTGGGTGCGGGTACCAGTCGGTCTTGGTATCGATGAAGCGCGTGGCGTACGGCAGGTGGCGCAGGTTGCGCATGGGCGCGACCTCGCCGAACCCGGTGTACTGCGTGTCGAACCCGGCGTCGTACAGTTCGCCGTAGAAATGATACGCCGGGTAGGACGGCGCGGCGCTGACCCAGGCGAGGAAGCGGATGTCGTCCTTGGCCGGCAGGTTCGAGAGCGAGAACGGCGTGCTCTTGCGGTCCAGGACCTCGCCGGACTTCACCAGTTCGACATCCAGATCCTGGACGATGGCGACCGGCGTGCCGGGTTGCAGTTCGAAGAGCACCTCTTGCTTGGCGTTGTCCGCCAATGCCGGCACCGGCACCTCGATGCGGGCGACGACGCGGCCGAAGCCGTCGCGCTGCTGGATCTTCAGCACCGCACCGTCGAGGGCCTTCTTCGAGGTGACCGCGACTTTGCCGGACACCTTCTCGTCGATACGGAAGTCCTTCTTGTCCAAGTCCAGGGCGGCGATGGCCGCGTCGCCCGTCACCTGGACGAAGCAGGAGCCGAACGCGGCGACCTTGCCGCCGTCCTTGACCCACAGGTCGGCATAGTACTCGCCGGCCGGGACTTTGGCGGGGACCGGGAACGTCACCGTGCTGTCGCTCGGACCGACGGTGGCCGTCTTCTCGCCCGCAGCGCAGACCTAATTGTCCTTGTTGCGCAGGGCAAACTCGCAGGTCACGGTCATGCTTGCCGTTGCCGTCACGGTGAAGTCGACACTGGAGAACAGGCTGCGGTCGGCGAGTCGGAAATCATTGCCTTTGATCGTGACGGCATTGCCCTTGCCGGCCGCGAACTGGAGCAGGTGGCAGACGTAGGCGAGGTAGTAGTCGTAGTCCACCAGCGGCGCACCCAGGATGCTGGGCTGCGGTCCGGGTGTCAGCGCCTGCTTCGTGGGCACGCTGAAGCCGCGCAGCATGAAGATCTTGCCCTTGCCGAAGGTCGAGGACTCGCAGGTCGCGTTCAGGAATGCCGCGAGGTCCGCCTGCTTGCTGAACGCGGGCAAACCCTTGAACGGCACCAGCGCCGGCAATTCGAATTTCGTCTTCTTCGCGGTGGCGCGCTTGAGATAGTCGTCCGGCGTGTTGACCAGGGCGATCAGCGGTGTGCCGTCCTTGACCTTCTTCAGGATCCAGTAGCGCATCATCAACGGGAAGCAACTCCAGTTCACGTTCGCCATGACGATGACGTCGTACGAGTCCTTGAGCTTCTGCTCGGCGTCGTTGGTCATGGTCTCGAGGTCGCGCCAGCCGGGGTTGTAGCTGTCTTTGTCTTCGCAGAACGTCCGTGCGTCGGCCGTGGGCAGGCAGGTGTACTCCAGATCCATGCGCTGGCTGAGCTCGACGAGCTCGCGCATGCCGCCGCGCCAGACGATGAACAGCGCCTTGACCGGCCCGTCGCTGGCCGGCTTGGCCCACGTGATGTGCGGGGTGACCAACTCCTCGCTCGGACAGTAGTACTTCGGCCCATACTCGATCGTCGCCGCGGCGAAAATCGAGCCGGCACTCAACAACGACAGACACGCGAACACAGACAGGGACGCGATGTGCTTCATAAGACGTCTCCCCTCGTCAGGTGACAGGACTCGACCGGTGAACATTGCGTAGTATACCGCAGGAAAATACAGCGCGGCCCAGGAGTGTCAAGACTCAGGGATCGGACGCAGGCGGAAAGGGATAGAGCGGTATAGCGCGGAAACGCGGCGACGGAACGACACCCGACGCGGGGGGGGCTGACGGCTTGCCCTATCCCCATCGTCGCATCCGAGTAGGAGTTCGGGAATGGAAGAAGATGGTGGTAATGCGTCAGTGGCCGGGTGCTGGGCTGGGGGGGGGCTCGCCAAAGTGGCGGGACCGGCTCGGTCCCGCGGGTGTCGGAGCGAGCCGCTCCGACCACTTTAGGCGTCAGCCCAGGTCAGACTTCGCCCTTATCTCCACCCGCGACTGACGCATTACGGTGGCAGGTAGTTCGGGGCCTGGTGGGGCGAACTTTCGGGTTGCGCACGTATTGTATGACCCTATGCCCTCCTTCCTGCGCTTCCAGAATGTGTCGTTCACCTACCCAACCATGACCAAGCCGCTGCTGGTCGGGTTGAACGCGCATTTCCCCTGCGGCTGGACCGGGGTGGTGGGCGCCAATGGCGTGGGCAAGAGCACACTGCTCAAACTCGCGGTGGGTGAGCTGCCGGTGCAGACGGGCACCGTGCACCACCTCGGTTCCGCCCTGTACTGCGCGCAGCGCACGGATGAGCCGCCCGCGGCGTTCGCCGAATTCCTGGACGCGGCGGCTGCCGAGGCATTCACGATCCGGCGCCAGCTCGGGATCCAGGACGACTGGCCCGCGCGCTGGGAGACGCTCAGCCACGGCGAACGCAAGCGCGCCCAGATCGGGGTCGCGCTCTGGCGCGACCCGGACGTGCTCGCGCTCGACGAACCCACGAACCACATCGACGCCGCGGCGCGGCAGATGCTGAGCACGGCATTGCACCGGTACCGCGGTGTCGGCCTGCTGGTCAGTCATGACCGTGAGCTGCTCGACGACCTGTGCGGGCAGTGCCTGTTCATTGACCCGCCGGACGCGACCCTGCGCCCAGGCGGCGTGTCGCAGGGCGCCGAGCAGGGGCAGATCGAGCAGGAGACCAGCCGTCGGTGCGATGACGACGCCAAGCACGCGGTCGACCGGTTGCGCCGCGAAACGCAGCGCCGCCGTGAGGCCAGTGACCAGTTCGCCGCCAAGACCAAGGCGGCCAAGCGCAAGAAGCCGCCCGCCCACGACCACGACGGCCGCGCCATGCGCAACCTGGCCAAGCTCACCGGCAAGGACGCCTTTGCCGGCAAGCTGGTGACGCAGCTCGGCAGTCGCGTGCGCCGGGCCGAGAAGGAGCGCGCCGGCGTCAAGGTCAAGAAGGTCTACGAAATGGGGATCTGGCTGGAGGGCGAGGCCTGCTCGCCCCGCGCCAGCCTGGGCACGCTCGCCGCCGGAACGGTGCCTCTCGGCGGTTCACGGCAACTGCATTTTCCGGAGCTGATCCTGCGGCCCACGGACCGCGTGGCGCTCACCGGCGCCAATGGCCTGGGCAAGAGCACGCTGCTGCGCCACCTCCTGGGGCGCCTGAACATCGACGCAGAACGGGTGGTCTGCGTGCCGCAGGAGATCTCCGCACCAGAGTCGAAACGCATTCTGGACGAAGTCGCGGCGCTGTCCAAGGAGAAGCTCGGACGCATCATGACCATTGTCAGCCGCCTCGGCTCTCGGCCGCAGCGCCTGCTGGAGAGCGACGAACCCAGCCCCGGCGAGATCCGCAAGATCCTGCTCGCCACCGGCATCGCCAGGGGACCGCACCTGATCGTCATGGACGAACCGACCAACCACATGGACCTGCCCAGCATCGAGTGCCTGGAAGACGCGTTGGGCGACTGCCCCTGCGGTCTGCTGCTGGTCAGCCACGACATGCGGTTCCTCCACGCCCTGGCTACCATCAACTGGCACCTTGCCGCTGACGGCGATGACTCCCGCTTGACCGTGTCGCTGTGGTGAGGTCGGGAGAGGCAGCCGCAGAGAGACGCAGTCGCGCAGCACCCGGCCCCTGCTGCGGTTTGAATTTGTGTGTTGCGGCGGCAGGGTAGGCACGAGGAGGATGTACTCATGGACGATTCCGCATTCGCACCGCGGCGCGCGAACCGCATCGAGGCGCCCGTGACGCCGGAGATCGAGCGTGTGCTCCAGCGCTACCTCGACATTCAGGTCCAGGAACAGAAACTGCGCAAAGAGAAGGCAGACCTGCAACAGGCCTTGGCCCAGTACCTGGAGCAGGCACCGGACGGCGTGTGGGCGCCTGTTGTGGCTGGTACGCCGGTCAAGGTCCGCTATGCCCGCGAGACCGTCGTCGAGTACGACGAGCCGGTGCTGCGCGAACGGCTCGGCGAGCGGTACGTGCACGTGGTTCGGCCGGATCCGCGCAAGATCCGTTCGCATCTGGCGGAACTCGAGCCGCTGCTGGCACCGGCCTTGGCCCGAATCGGGACCCCGGACCGCGACCGCGTCCGCGCCGCCGTGGAACGGGGCCTGGTCCGCACCGAGGAGTTCGCCGGCGCATTCCGGAAGCAGACACGCACCCGACTCGCCGTGATGCGGGCGCAACCGTCCGGCGCCGAGTCTCCGCCGGACGACGACGGGGACATGGAGCGGTGACAGCCTCCCGGGACGGAGGGCGTGCCCATCAAGCCATCGACGGTGGTGTCGGTCAACGTCGTGGATCCACGCTTTGGGGAAGTAGGGCAAGGCTCCCGCCTTGCGGTCCCCCGCGCCGGTCGTCCGCCCGGTGCGAATCGGGGCTGAGACAGCAAGGCCGGAGCCTTGCTCCACGTCCTCAAAGCGTTGTTTCCTGGTCCCCGCACATGCCGCCGTCGTCAACTCGGCCGGCATGTCGGCGTCGGCCCTCGCCTCACTCGGTCCCCGGGCGGGCGAGGTGAGCCAGGTCGTTGATGGTCTTGGCGCGCGGCACGGCGTAGCCCTGCCAGGTTTCCCACGTCAGGCGCGTCACGCCAGTTGGGTCGTAGGACAGGTGCGAGTAGACCAGCTGCAGGGGCCAGCGGAACAGGTACCCGAGCAGCGTCAGGCTCAGGCCCGCGTGACAGAAGAAAGCGAGCACGTCGCGGCTCTCGCACTCGACCCGATAGCGAAGCCCTTCGCGCACGTACCCGAGTTGCGCCAGGAACGCGTCGAACTGCTGGCCCAGCTCGTCCTGCACTTTCTGCATGTGCGGACCGTACGGCTCAAAGGTGTGCCAGGTCGAGGCGTCGGGTACTTGTGGCAGGTCCAGGCTCTCCGCCCCGGGCAGACTCCAGCACCAGTGCTTGCCGTCGTAGCAGCCGTTCAGTTCGCGCAGCCACGGCAGAACGGTGTGAGGCAGGCCCAGCTTCTCCGCCGTCGGGCGCAGGGTGTCGCGGGCTCGCCCCATGGGGCTGCAATACAGATGCGTGATCCCGGCGTCGAGCAGATGACGGGACAGCAGTTCGGCCTGGCGGCGGCCCGTCGGCGTAATGGTGTCGTTGGTGTAGTCCGGATCACCGTGACGAATGAGGAGTATGTCCATGGCCCGGTACTATACAGGCTCGCGCAGTGCGGTGCACGGGTTTTCCTTCTCACCCGGCGCAAGCTATATTGGCACGATGTCTGCGAAACGGCGCATCGTGAGAGGTCTCAGGTTTCAGCGTTCAGGTGTCAGGGAGGTATCGGGAGTCGCGGACCAGCGGGTTGGCTGTGGGCACCCGCCCCTGAACCCAACGCCTGAAGCCTGAAGCTCTGGAATCTGAGCATGTCGCGCGCGGAAGTTACCAATCGTCTCATAATTGTCGCTATGCCAAACCTTGTCGAGAACCTTCCCGAGGACTAAAGACTATTGCGAGACAAGCAATATGGTTCGCGGGAGAGTTTCGGCCAACGCGGAACGGAAGGACCGTCATGCAGACACGCAATTCGGGTCGCCACCGTGTCATCCAATTCACGCTGATCGAACTTCTGGTGGTGATTGCGATCATCGCCATCCTTGCCTCGCTGCTGCTGCCGTCGCTGCAGCAGGCCAAGGCGCGCGCCAAGTCGGTGCTCTGCGTGGGCAACCTGAAGCAGCACGGGTACGCGGTCGCGATGTACTTACAGGAATACGACGAGTACGTAGTGCCGCACAGCCCGACCGACCCCGGCTACCACCGCTGGGTCAAGAGCCTGCACCCGTACATTGGCGTCCGCGAAACCTGCATCTGCCCGACCGCCGACCCGACTAAAGTCTGGACGGACGGCACGTTGTGGACGTTCGGCGGTGTTTTCGGCGGCTACGGGATTGCGTACGACCTGTGTCACGTCCAGCTCTCGGGCATGAAGCCGCGCAAGCTCAAGAGCATCACGCAGCCCGACAAGACCATGATCCTGTTCGACATCGACCTGGCCGCCGGGATGTACTCAGAAGGCTCCGGCTTCCTGACGTGGGGTGGCTGGGACCGCATCAGCTACCGGCACATGGCCCGCCCCATCCTGCTCTATGTCGACAGTCACGTGGCCGGCCACTCGTCCCGGACCAAACTGATCGCCGATATCCAGGGCGGCGCGGTCTTGGTCAAACCGTGAGTACGCCAGCCCGAGAGCGGGTGGTGAAGGCGAGGACGGCCAAGCTGGTGCGCGGTGCGGTCGAGGTCACGACGTTGCCGGCGGGGTGGCGTCACCGGCTGGTTTCGCCGCCGCGGTCGTGGCGGTCCCGCCAGGCTTACTCTCACCGGCGGTGGCTTCAGGGGCAGATTTCTCGATTTCGTCGACGATCCCGTCTCGTGCTTTCTTGAATTCGCTGATGCCACGGCCCAGGCCGCGGGCCAGTTCCGGGATCTTCTTCCCGCCAAAGACCAGCATCACGATCAGGAAGATCAGCAACAACTCCTGGTACCCAATACCCATGGCCATTTCCTCCGTCGTTTCAAACCGGCCTGCGCACGCTGTCGTGCACGGCTGCTAAGACCCAAGCACAACAGCAGGCGGAACAAGATGCACCTGTCCAACGACCGAAACGGCTGGACATCGGACGCGGTCGCAGACACCAGAACCGCGATTTCCACCGGCAGCATCGGATAGTCAAAGCTAACCCCTGCGGGCGAAAAATACAAACCCCACGCCGCCCCCCAAGGGGTGATGCGTCAGTGGCGGGTGCGCTTCTGTCCGAGCCGCGCGTGTGAGCAAGCGGCCTCCCAGAAACCGCTCCCTCATCCCGCCCGTCGGGCGGGACGGCTCGGCCGGATGCCCGTTGCGGTGCGTTTCCCACCCGCCACTCCTAACCCGGCGTAGCCGGAACCAAGACCGACGCCGATTGCTGATCGTTGATTGCTGATTGCTGAAGTCCGCCCCCCCGACACTCGAAATGCGTCGTTGCGATCGTCACAAAGTCTGCCAGAAAACGCGAGTTTGAAGTCGTGGGGTACCATGAAACTGAAGGGGCCCGGGAGCCCGCGAGGACGCGGGCGCTCCAGGGACTGGCACGGGGGGCTGACTTTGGAGCGCCCGCGTCCTCGCGGGCTCTGGGAGCGTCGTTGCCAGTTTCACCTTGGTATGACCGGGCGGTCTGCCGCCCCGGGGGCGCTGACGCATCACCTTTCCTTGTGGCGTCGGGTTGCTTCCGCCATGGCGTCGCGGTACTTTGAACCCAGTATCCAGCGGGTTGATTCTGGGGCACGTCAATTCGGAGGAGCCAGACATGTTCTCGCCACGCCTGTCCCTGTTCCTGCTTGCCGCCACGGTCCAGCCGTTGTTTGCCGCGCTGCAGGGCCAGCCCATGAAGCCGTGGGCCGACCTGCCCACCGACCGCCAGAAGGAGCAGCAGGTCGCGGTCGCCGCCAGCCCGCACGCGTACGAGGTCGTCATGGACGCGGCCGTGGACGGCGTCATGACGCGCATGCCGGTCGGGTATGCCGCGTACGTTCAGGGCTGGCAGCCGAACCGGTTCGTGCGGCTTGAGAACCTCGGCGACACTGACGTGGTCAACCCGTGGCTGACGGTGAACGGGAAACGCAAATGGCGGAACCTCGAGGAGATCGTGCGGGACGCGGTCGGGACCTGGCAGACGGACGCGGACAAGGCCCGCGCCGTGTACGAGTTCACGCGCCAGCACCGCTTCCACGCCTGCACCTGGTGTCGCGAGGTCGACGACGCGGTCAAGGTTTTCAACGTCTACGGGTACACGCTGTGCGGCGACGACGCGCAGGTGATCGCCGACGTGTGGAAGACCGCCGGGCTGCAGACGCGCCGCGGTTACCCGATCGGACACTGCGTCTCCGAGGTGTTCTACGATGGCGACTTTCACCTCATGGACGGCGATGAGCACGGCATCTACCTGGAGCGCGACAATGCGACCATTGCCCCGGAAGAGAAGGTCTCGCGCGACCACGACCTGATCAAGCGCACGCACACCTACGGCATTCTGTCCGGGGACAGCCCGCAGACGGATGAGTTCTCCGCGTCGCTGTTCAATTACGAGGGGAAGCGCGAGGGTTCGCACGGCGGCACCACGAAGCACACCATGGCCTACACGCTGCGGCCGGGCGAATCGCTCGAGTGGCGCTGGGACCACATCGGCAAGCAGTACACGGCGGGAGTGCCCGCGGTGAACGGCAAGTGGACCAAAGACGGTGAGGGCGACCTGGCCATCTGGGGCGAGGTGTTTCACAGCAAGATGCGCAACGGCAAGATGCGCTACCAGCCGGACTTGGCCAGGGACGTCGCGCGGCGCGGCATGGCCGAGGCGGTCGCGCTGGCGGCACCGGCGCCGGCAGGGCTCACCCCGGAAGCCGCCGGCAAGCCAGCCAGCGCCACGTGGCGGATCGCCGCGGCATACGTGGTCGTGGGCGGCAAGATCACGGCCCGGTTCAAGCGCGCTGCCGCCAACGACCGCCTCGCCGTGAGCCTGTCGCGCGACGGCAAGACATGGGACGAAGTCTGGACACCGGGCGACAAGACGGGCGTGCTCGACGCCGAGATCGCTCTGGACGAGCGACTCTCGCCGCGGAAGCAGCCGCAGTACGCCTACCTGGTGCGCGTCGACATGACCGCTGGCGGAAACCCGGGCGATGTCGCCGTCGAGCAGATCGCGTTTGACACCGACCTGCAGATGTCGGCCCTGGCGCTGCCGGAACTCGAAGCGGGCAAGAACACCATCGAGTACGTGGACGAGACCCAGGGCCCGCGCAACGTGCGGATTACGCACAACTGGCTCGAACGCCCGAACTGGCATCCCCCGGCCGCGCCCGAACCCGAGACGCCCGCCGAGGCCGCCGTCGTCGAGGGCACGCAGGTGACCTTGAAATGGAAGGCGCCCGCGCACCCGGACGGCGTCGCCATCGCCGATTACCGCGTGCAGGTCAGCGTCTTTGCCGACATGCACTGGGTCGTGTCGCCGAACTTCGACAAGCTCGTTTCGCACACCGCTTCAAAGGGCAAGACGGAGTGGACGGCGCCGTTCGTCGGGCTGCTCAACCCGGCCATTCCGTACTACTGGCGGGTCTGCGCCAAGGACGCCAACGGTGTGTGGGGGCCGTGGAGCAAGGTTTCGAGTTTCTCGTGCGCCGCGCCCGGCGTGCCGCTGAACGTCCAGGCGGCGGCAGACCCGGCGACCGGCACGGTCACGCTGACTTGGGAAGCGAACCCGCAGGGCGCCGCGCCGGCCGAGTACCGTGTCTACGCCAGCGACGAGAGGGGCTTCACCATCAGCGACGTCGAGTACAAGGTGCGCATGGGCCGTGGCTTCTGCAAGGATGAGGCGGAATTCGAGGCCAAGACCGGCCAGAAGATCGACGAATACGTTCCGACCCCCGCGAACTTCGCAGCAACGGCAAAGGAGACGTCACTCAAGGTGGCGGGCCCGGACGTGACCATGCCGAACGCGAACAAGTGTTTCTACCGCGTCGTGGCGGTGGATGCGCGCGGAGTCCGCAGCGGCGCGTCTGACTACGCTGCGGCCCCGCGGCCGTTCTTCGCCTCCCTGCCGGCGGCCCAGGCGCGCGTGGGCCAGGCGTTCGAGTACCAACCGACGGCGCTGCGCTCGCTTGGCGCCTTCCGCAGCCTGCCGGGGTACAAGGCCGCCTACTACGACCGCGAGGAACTGACTTACTCCCTGGACAAGTCACCGGCCTGGCTCACGGTCGACCCCGCGACCGGCCGCATCACTGGCACACCGCCAGCCGCCGCCGCCGGCAAGCACCCCGTCGTGCTCAAGGTGGCCGCGGGCAAAACCGCCGCCGAGCAGGCTTTCGAAATCGAGGTCAAACCGGCGCAGTGAGGCCTGGCCCGGGACTCGCGACAGACCAGGCTCGTAGTTCCGCCTTCAGGCGGTCCGGGGAACGTGTCGACTCACCCTGCAGGTGCCTTCGGCCGCAGTCACTGCCAGGCGTGACGGTCCTGCGGGTTTCTGTCCCCGCCACGCGCTACCCGGACCGCGTAAACGCGGAACTACGAGCCTGGGCCGTGCCGGTTCTGACGAGGGGGCATTGAGGTCCCGGCCGGGCCTCGTTCTTCCCCCGATCACTCCAGTCCATTGGCCTCAAGCCACTCGAGGAAGCGGCACGCGCAGCGGTCGAGGTTTTCGGCGCTGCCGCCGCCGCGCAGCGGTGAGCACATTTCGTAGGCGATGGGGCCGTCGAACCCGCCTGCCTTCAGACCCTTGATGAACGTGGCGCTGTCCAGGTCGCCCTCACCCATGGGCACGGCGCGGACCAGGTCCAGGTCGATGGTGCGGTAGTTGATCAGCGTCGGCTGGTACTGGTAGCGCGGCAGCCGCACGTAGTCGGCCAGCGTGGTGTAGACGACCTGCGGCGCCAGGCCTTTCGCCGTCTCGAACAGCTCCTCGTTGCGCAGGCACGGCGACCACGGATCGAGCATGAGTGCGCAGTTCGCACGCCCGACATCGCGGCGCATTTCGGCGAGTGCGCGACTGTGCACGGCAATGTCGTGGTGGTTCTGGATCCCGATGGTGACGCCGTACGGCGCCGCGCGGTCGCAGCAGTCCTGGAGCGCGCGGACGGTGCGGTTCCACTGTTCGGCCATGGGCAGGTCGCTGCGCTCGTACGAGGTGAAAACGCGCACCAGGTCGCAGTCCAGTTCACGCGCCAGCGCGGCGAGCGACTCGACGTACTGCACCTGCATGTCGGCGAACGGCACCTCGCCCGCTTCCGCGCCACCGGTGAAGTTCGTATACCCGGCGACGCAGGCAACGCGCACCTTGTGCTTACGGCACAGCCGCCCCAGCGCCTCGACTTTCTTGCCCCGGTAGTCGAGCGGCGACAGGTGCGGCCGCTTGCCCATCAGCTCGACGGCCGAATACCCCAGGGCCTTGGCATGCGGGATGAACTCTTCGAGCGACAGCTTGGCTTGCCCCCACAGTCCGGCATAACTCACCGAGAACAGAACGGGTTGCATGGCGATCCTCCTGTCTGAGATGGCGTCTCTAACTTGTATCCACTTAAGACGCAACCTACCGCAACCTGTAGGGGCGCGGACCCCTGCCGCCTCGCGCGGCAGGTGAACAGGTTCAGCGGCCAACCACGATGCATGCCTCTTTTCCTCCCCGCCCGGCCGCCTGCGACAGGCGGCCGGGCGGAAAAAGATAGAATAGCCGCCGTCCGACGGTAGCCACGGAACACTCGCTCCTGCCAGGCGAGCTGGCAGGTGGCGCAGAGAGAAGTGGCAGCCACGAGCCGTAGGGGGTCGTTGCGTCAAGTGGATACCCCCACTTCCCGTAATATGCACCGGCAATGCGGACCGCGCCCGTAACGGCGGCCAACCTGACCAAGGCCGACGGCTCGCGAGGCCGGTCACCCCCACGCGTCAGGCCCTGTTCCTCAGCGGCCAGTGGGCTGGAAATCCCGCCCAACGGCGCTATTGTCGCGACAGGAGAACCGGAGGAACCCGAGACATCGAAAAGGGGACTGCGACATGGTGCTGCCGAGCATGAGACTGGACGGGAAGGTCGCCCTGGTGACCGGCGCGGGCTCGGGCCTTGGAAAAGCCATGGCGCTGGCTGTCGCGGAGTCGGGCGGGGACTGCGTCGTTACCGAACTGCCCGAGAAAATGGCGTCCCTCGAACCCGTGTGCGATGCCATCCGTGCGCTCGACCGCAAGGCCATCGGACTGCCACTGCGCCTGCCGGACATGGCCAGCATTGACGCGCTGGTGACCGAGGCCATTCGCGGTCTGGGCTGCATCGACATTCTGGTCAACAACGCCGGGGTCAACATCCCGAAGGATGCGCTCGACGTCACCGAGCAGGACTGGGACCGCGTCGTGGACGTGAACCTCAAGGGGGTGTTCTTCCTCTCGCAGCGCGTGGGCAAGGAGATGGTCCACCGCGGCGCGGGCGGCAAGATCGTCAACATTGCCTCGCAGAACGGCGTGGTCGGGTACTACAAGCGCGCCGCCTACTGCTCGAGCAAGGCCGGGCTCGTGAACCTGACGCGCGTGCTCGCCCTCGAGTGGGCCAAGTACAAGATCAACGTCAACGCGGTTGGGCCGACTTTTATCCTGACGCCGTTGACGCAGTCGACGTTCGATGACCCCGTGCTGCGCGAGGACCTCCTGAAACGGATCCCGCTCGGGCGCGTAGGCCAGCCCGAGGACGTCGTCGGCGCGGTCGTGTTCCTGGCCAGCCCCGCCGCAGATCTGATCACCGGCCACACGTTGCTCGTGGACGGCGGTTGGACAGCGCTGTAGAGACGACGGAGGGCTGAGGGATGAAAGCTGAAAGCTGAGGGAAGACGGAAGGGGCTCTGGGCTGTCCGTTTGGTCTGTTGGGTCCGTTTCGTCCGTTTCCGCCCCCGCCCCCGTCCCCCGAATACGTGAGGCGCACATGAAAGCAGCAGACATCAAGATCGTCACGGTGGTCGGTGCGGGCACGATGGGTGCGGGCATTGCCGGTGAGTTTGCCCGGGCCGGGTGCAACGTGCGTCTGGTGGACACGACCGATGCGTTCCTGGAGCGCGGCATGAGCCTGATCGCCGGCGCGCAGACGGCGCTGGTCGGTGCGAAATGCCTGACGGCCAAGGACGCGCGTGCGGCGCAAAAGCGCATCAGGCCCACCACCGATCTCAAGGCCGCCTGTGCCGGCACGCAACTGCTCATCGAGGCCGTGTCCGAGAACATGACGGTCAAGCGGCAGATGTTCCGGCAGTTCGACGCGTTCTGCCCGAAAAAGACGGCGCTGGCTTCGAACACGTCCGGGCTGTCGATCACCGCCATGGGCCGACTCACGAAGCGCCCGAACCTGGTCGCCGGCCTGCATTTCTGGAACCCGCCGCACCTCATTCCGCTGGTCGAGGTGACGCAGGGCAAGCGCACCGCCCCTGCCACCACCAAGCTGCTCCTGGACGTGTGCCGGCGGCTCGGCAAGCGTCCGGTCCTGGTCAAGCACGACGTGCCCGGGTTCATCGGCAACCGTCTGCAGTTCGCCGTGGTCCGCGAGGCGTTACACATTCTCAGCGAAGGCATTGCCTCAGCCGAAGACATCGACACCGCCATGACCGCCGGACCGGGCCTGCGCTACGGCCTGCTCGGGCCGCTGCGCACCGCGGACCTCGGCGGCCTGGACATCTTCCTGGCCATCAGCCAGTACCTGTTCCCCGAACTCAGCGCCGAGACGACCGCGCCGGTCGCGCTGCGCCGGCTCGTGGAGAAGGGCCGGCTCGGCGCCAAGTCCGGCCGCGGTTTCTACGGCTATTCCAAAGCCGACCTGCCGCGCATCCTCGCCCAGCGCGACCGTGTGCTGCTGGGCTTCCTCAAAGTGCTGCGAGACGAACAAGACAGGTGACCCACCATGCCAGAACTCACCTCCGGACTCGGCCCGCTGTTCACAGATCCCGATCCCGATGCGGCACGCGCCTTCTTCCGGGAGAAACCGCGCGCCCTGATCAACAAGGTCATGTCCGTCAAGGACGCTGTCGCCAAGCTCATCCATGACGGCGACTACCTGGCCAGCGGCGGGTTTGGCGTCAACCGCATTTCCACGGCCGTGCTGCACGAGATCCTGCGGCAGCGGCGCCGTAACCTCGGGTTTGCGGGCCACACCACGACGCACGACTTCGAGATCATGTGCGCCGGCAACCTGGACGGGGAAAAGCTGCTGGCGCGCGTCGATGCCTCGTACATTGTCGGGCTCGAAGCGCGCGGCTTGTCACCGCACGCCCGGCGTGTCATGCAGAGCGGCGAGGTTGACGTGTGCGAGTGGAGCAACTACGCGTTGGCGTGCCGGTTCCGCGCCGCGGTGACGGGTGTCCCGTTTGTCCCCATTCGGTCGATGCTCGGCACCGACACGCTCAAGCGCAGCGCCGGCAAGGAGATTGTCTGCCCGTTCACCGGCAAGAAGCTGGTCGCCATTCCGGCCCTGTACCCGGACGTGTCGTTCATCCACGTGCACGAGTGCGACGCGTACGGCAACTGCCGCATCAAGGGCATCACGGTAGCGGACGTCGACCTGGCGCGTTGTTCGAAGCGGCTCATCATCACCACGGAACGCATCGTCAGCAACGAGGAGATCCGCAACACGCCGTACTGGACCACGATCCCGTCCTTCTGCGTCGATGCCGTGTGCGAAGTGCCGTACGGTTCGTACCCGGGCAACATGCCGGGCGAGTACTTCTCCGACGAGGCGCACCTGCGCGAATGGCTCGAGGTCGAGAAGGACCTCGACGCATTCCGCGCGTTCTTGAAGAAGTACATCTACGACGTGCCGGATTTCGACAGTTACCTGCGGCTCTGCGGCGGTGTGGAGAAGATGAAGCAGCTCCGCGCCAAGGAACTGCTGCTGCCGTCAGCGTAGGAACCGGGGAGAGAGGTTTCAGGTTTCGGGTTTCAGGTTCTGAATGGTCGCGAAGATATCGATGATCTCGATGCTCTCGAAGACCTCGAGAGGTTTCAAGTTTCAGGTGAAAGGACCCGCCAATGCCCGACTACAACGCGATGGAACTGATGATCTGCATTGCGGCGCGGCTGCTCGAGGACGGGAGCACGCTCGGGGTCGGGACGGGCGCGCCGTGCGCGGCCGCGATGCTGGCGCAGAAGACGCATGCCCCGAGCCTGTTCGTCGCGTTCGAGGCCGGCGGCCTGGCGCCGCTCCTGCCCTCCATGCCCATCTCGGTGGGCGATTCGCGCACGTTCTACAAAGGGCTCATGGCCACCAGCATGTGCGACATCATGGAAGCCTGCCAGCGCGGCATGGTGGACTACACCTTCCTCGGCGGCGCGCAGATCGACATGTACGGCAACCTGAACTCCACGGTCATCGGCCCGCACGGCAAGCCGGCGGTGCGTTTCCCCGGCAGCGGCGGCGCCAACGATTTCGCGAGTCTCTGCTGGCGCACCATGGTGCTGACGCAGCACGACAAGCGCCGCTTCGTCGCCAAGCTGGATTTTCTGACCTCGCCCGGCTTCCTGACCGGCCCGGGCGCGCGCGAGGCGGCCGGACTGCCGAAGGACACCGGCCCGTACAAGGTCATCACCGACCTGGCGGTCATGGGGTTCCACGCCGAGTCGAAGCGCATGCAGGTCGAGAGCCTGCACCCGGGCGTGACCTTCGAGCAGGTCCAGGCCAACACCGGGTTCGAACTGCTCAAGGCCGCGCGCGTCACCGACAGCGAGCCGCCGCGCCCGAACGAACTCCGCATCCTCCGCGACGAGGTCGACCCGTACCGGTATGTCATCGGAAGGTGAGGGGGGAAGACCGTGGGTGAGTGTGTGGGTGTCTGAGTGGTGGTGTGAGGGCGAGGGAGGGGAAGGCAAGCACAGGTTGAGGGTGGAGGGCCAAGAGGAGGGTTCGGGGGTCAGGGTTCAGGGAAGACCGGGACTGGGAAAGGCGGGAGGTGAGGGGAACGCGCAATCCCCGCAGGGGATGGCAGCCTGTAGCCTCGGGCGTGAGCCCGTGGCCAGCAACGACGAGAGAGAAATCCAAGCCCCCGCAGGGAGGCGGCAGACAATGGGGCACACCTTCTCGAACCTTCTGGTGCATGTCATCTTCAGTACAAAGGAACCCCTCCCATGCGTGAAGTTGTCATTGTTGGTGCGGTGCGGACTGCCATTGGCAAGTTTGGCGGCGCGTTCGCGGACACTCTGGTCACCGAACTGGGCGCGACCGTAGTGCGCGAGGCGCTGAGGCGCGCCGGCGTCGCGCCCGACGCGGTGAACGAAGTCATCCTGGGCCACGTGCTGCAGGCCGGGTCGGGGCTGAACCCGGCGCGGCAGGTGCTGCTGAAGGCCGGCATTCCGCAATCCGTCCCGGCGTTCACGGTCAACAAGGTCTGCGCTTCAGGGCTGAAAGCGGTGGCGCTCGGCGCGGCGGCGGTGGCCGCGGGCGAGCACGACATCGTGGTGGCCGGGGGCATGGAGAACATGAGCGCGGCGCCGTTCGTGTTGCGCCAGGCGCGCTGGGGCTACCGACTCGGTGACGGCGAACTGCTCGATGTCATTCTGCGCGACGCGTTGCAGGACCCGCTCGAAGGCATTCACATGGGCGTCACGGCCGAGAACGTGGCCACAGACCTTGGCATCAGCCGGCGCGACCAGGACGAGTTCGCGGCGCAGTCGCAGCAGAAGGCGGGTGCAGCCATGCAGGCCGGCAAGTTCGCCTCTGAGATCGTGCCCGTCCCCGTGTCGCAGAAGAAGGGCGCGCCGCTGCCGTTCAGCGTCGATGAATTCCCGCGCCCGGACACGACCGTCGAGGTGCTGGCAAAGCTCAAGCCGGCGTTCAAGGGCGACGGCACGGTCACGGCCGGCAACGCGTCGGGCATCAACGACGGCGCCGCCGCCATGGTGCTGATGTCGCGCGCGGAGGCGGACCGGCGCGGCATTCGGCCCCTGGCAAGCATTCTGAGTTACGCGTCGGCTGGGGTCGACCCCACGCGCATGGGGCTCGGGCCGGTGCCCGCAACCACCGCGGCCTTGGCCAAGGCGGGGAAGAAGCTGACGGACATCGACGCGTTCGAACTGAACGAGGCGTTTGCCGCGCAGTCACTCGCGGTCATCCGGCAACTGGGTGTCGACCCGGTGCGCGCCAACTTGAACGGCGGCGCCATTGCGCTCGGGCATCCGGTCGGCGCCAGTGGCGCGCGGATCCTGGTCACGCTGCTGCACATCCTCGCCGACCGCGGCCTGCGCTTCGGCCTCGCCACACTCTGCGTCGGGGGTGGCCAGGGCATGGCCATGATCGTCGAGCGACGGTGAGGGAGGACGAAGGATGGCTGAGGGATGAAAGCTGAAGGCTGAGGGTGGTGCATCCTGGAGCGCCCGCGTCCCGCGGGCGAACCCGATTCACCCGTGGCACAAGGCCACGGGGGTCTCACGCATGGGCCAGCACGCAGTAGTTCCACCCGCGACGCATTACGCGCGGCCAATTCCCCACCTTGAAACCCGCCAACGTGGCGCTAAATTGCAGACGCCCTTTCCAGTCTGTGTGTTTGGAGTCACGATTCGGCATGGACTTGCACATCAAGGACGCCGCAAGGCTGTTCAACGTCGCCGAAGAAGTGGTTCATCAGTGGATGGAAGAGAGGGGGCTGCCGGCGTGTACGGTCAACGGCAAGTGCCGTTTCAACCGGCAGGAATTGCTCGAATGGGCCACGGTGACCGGGACCCGGGTCGACCCTGAACTGCTGCAAACGGATGGAGCGCCTGACGCGCTGCCGCGGATTACCGACGCGTTGGTCGCCGGCGGTGTGCTGCCGGGCATTTCCGGCACCGACAAGGAAGCGGTGTTCGCGGCGATCGTGCAGCGACTTCCGTTGCCCGCTGCCGTCGATCGCAAGTTCCTGCAGCAGGTCCTGCTGGCGCGCGAAGCGCTGGGTTCGACCGGTGTGGGCGATGGTATTGCCATTCCGCATCCGCGGAACCCGATCGTGCTGAATGTCACGCGGCCAACGGTCACACTGGCACTGCTGGCCAACCCGGTGGACTATGGTGCGCCGGATAACAAGCCGGTCACATCGCTGTTTGTTCTGATCAGCCCCACCGTTCGCGTGCATCTGCACCTTCTGTCGCGGCTCGCCTACATCCTCCACAACACCGACTTCAAGACGGCGTTGCGCCGGCAGGCGCGGGCAGAGGACATCCTCGCCGCCGCCCGACACGCGGAAAACCACATCCCTTAGACCGTGGTGTGGGTTTCGGGTGTTTGGTTTCAGGTGTCAGGTCTTAGATTTCAGGTGCCACGTGTCAGGAATGAATACCCGCCGTAACGACTCAAGTGCTCCGCCGAGCGTGTTGGGATCAGGGCTTCTGTGTTCCGTGTTCGGTGTTCGGGCTGAGCCTTGGGGCGAATGCAATGCCGTCGGGTGCGTTTCTTTCCTGAACACTGAACACCGAACACTGAACACCCGAGCCGTTACCCCCCAGAATAACCGGTACCGACAATGACCATTCTGATGCTGGCTCTGCTTCTGCTGCTGCTCTCGGGAGTGGCGGCGTTCCTGCTCCGGTCGCGGCCGACGGCGGCCAGCGTCGCGGGCGCGGCCGGGCCGGTGGCGGCCGCCATGCTGGCGCTGGTGCCGGCGTTGACCGTCCTGCGGGGCGGCGAGGTGTTGTCCACCGAGCTGCCCTGGGCCATGCCGTTCGGACGGTTCTGTGTGCAGCTCGACGCGCTGTCGGCCTTGTTCATTCTGCCGATACTCGGGCTGTCGGCGCTCGGAGCGGTCTACGGTATCGAGTACTTGCGCCCGTACATCGGCAAGTACTCGATTGGCTCGTCGTGGCTGTGCTACAACCTGCTGGTCGCCAGTATGGTCCTGGTCTGCCTGGCGCGCAATGCGCTGTTGTTCCTCCTGGCCTGGGAGTTGATGGCGTTCTCATCCTTCTTCCTGGTCGCGTTCGAAAACCGGCGAAAAGAGGTACGCAACGCCGCCTGGACCTACTTGGTGGCCACGCACATCGGCACGGCGTTCCTGCTGCCGATGTTCCTCTCGTTCGGCCAGGCCGCGGGGTCCCTGGACTTTGCGCAGTTCGCAGGTTGCCTGGGGCCGGCGCAGGCGGGCGTGTGTTTCGTCCTGGCGGTGATCGGGTTCGGGACCAAGGCGGGCATCATGCCCCTGCATGTCTGGCTGCCCGAGGCGCACCCGGCCGCGCCCAGCCACGTGTCGGCGGTCATGTCCGGAGTCATGCTCAAGACGGGCATCTACGGGCTGGTGCGGGTCCTTTCCTTTCTGGTGGCCACGCCGGGCGCGCCGCCGGCCTGGTGGGGTTGGCTGCTGCTCATCGTGGGCGCGGTGTCCGGAATCCTGGGCGTGCTTTTCGCGCTGGCGCAGCATGACCTGAAACGACTCCTGGCCTATCACAGCGTCGAGAATATCGGCATCATCATTCTGGGGCTCGGCGTGGGACTGATCGGCCTCAGCGCCGGGGCGCCTGTGGTGGCCGCGCTTGGGTTCGCCGGCGGGCTGCTGCACGTGGTCAATCATGCCGTGTTCAAAGGCCTGTTGTTCCTGGGCGCCGGCTCAGTCCTGCACGCGGTGCACACCCGTGAGATCGACCATCTGGGCGGACTGCTGCGCCGCATGCCGCTGACCGGCCTGACCTTCCTGACCGGCGCGGTGGCCATCTCCGGTCTGCCGCCGCTGAACGGTTTCATCAGCGAATTCCTCATCTATGCCGGGGCGTTCCAGGGCACGGTCAACGGCGCCGCACCCGTAGCCGCGCCGCTGGTGCTGGTGATCCTGGCCTTGGCATTGATCGGTGGCCTGGCCGTGGCGTGCTTCACCAAGGCTTTCGGCATCGTGTTTCTCGGCGAGCCGCGCGGCGCCGCGGCGGCCGCGGCGCACGAGTCGGGACGGCTGATGACCGTTCCCATGCTCCTGCTTGCCGGGGCCTGTCTGGCGGGCGGGCTGTTGGCGCCCTTCCTCCTGCCGGCCCTGGCCACGGCCGTGGCGCCCTTGGCCGGGGCCGCCGCCATTGCGCCGTTGCAGACGGCCGGGCCCTTGCTTGTGTGGGTGAGCGGCATCAGCGCCGGCGTCCTGCTGGCCGCCCTGCTGTTCGCCGCGTGGAAGCGCTGGCTCCTCACCGGCCGCGATGTGCGCCGTGCCGTGACTTGGGACTGCGGCTACGCCGCGCCCTCACCACGTATGCAGTACACCGCCTCCTCGTTCGCGCAGCCGCTCACCGATTTCTTCGAGGTGCTCCTGCGGACGCGCAAGCACATGCGGCTCCCGGACGTCCATTTTCCCACGGCCGCGAACATCGAGACGGAGACCCCTGATGTGTCTCGCGAAAGCCTGTACGCGCCGCTGTTCAATGCCACCGGCCGGGTCCTGTCGCGCGTGCGCGTCATGCAGAGCGGGTGTATCCAAGTGTACGTGCTCTACTTGGTCTTGACGCTCTTGGTCTTGCTCATCTGGAAACTCTGAACCCCATGACTTCAGCACCCCTTGTCCATCTGTTCCTGGGCCTGCTGTTGGCACCCCTTCTCCTCGGGGTGATCAACCGTACGAAAGCGTTTTTTGCCGGCCGCCGCGGCCCGCCGGTGCTGCAGTTGTACTGGGACTTGGCGAAGCTGTTGCGCAAAGGTGCGGTTTACAGCCAGACGACCACCTGGGTGTTCCAGGCCGGGCCGGTCGTGGGACTGGCCGCCGTGCTGGCGGCCTTGGCCCTGATTCCGTTCGGCGGCGCCGCCGCGCCGCTGCACTTCAACGGTGATCTGCTGTTGCTCGCCTATGTGCTGGGCTTGATGCGTTTTTTCACTGTCGTTGCGGCGCTGGACACGGGGTCCAGCTTCGAAGGCATGGGTGCCAGCCGTGAGGTGCAGTTCGCCGCCCTGGCCGAGCCGGCGCTCCTGCTCGCGCTGGCCGCCGCGGCGCGCAAGGCTGGGTCGCTGTCGCTGTCGGGAATCCTGCCGGCTGCCGTGCCGCTGTCGCCCGAACTCGCCCTGGCCGCCGGGGCCTTGGTTATCGTGTTCTTGTGCGAGAATTCGCGCGTGCCGTTCGATGACCCCAATACACACCTGGAGTTGACTATGATCCACGAAGTCATGGTTCTGGATCACAGCGGCCCCGATCTGGCGCTCATCCTGTACTCGGCGGCGCTGAAACTCTGGGTCCTTGGGGCTTTGATCGTTGGCATGCTCGTTCCGACCGTCGCCGGTGTGCCATGGGTTGCCAACACGGTGATCGGCCTGGCGGGCATGCTGCTGCTGGCTGTTGTGGTGGGTGTGGTCGAATCCGTTACGGCGCGGGTGCGCCTGGTGCGGGTTCCGCACCTGCTCGCCGCGGCGGGGGCCCTGGCTGCCCTGGCCTTTGTCCTGGTGCTGAGGTGAAAGAACAGGTGTTCAGGCTGTAGGCAAAGACAATGAGGAAAGGAAGTCGGAAGGCTGGAGGTCGTCAGGTTGTGGACGTACAGAGTCGGGTGCGACTTCCCGTGTTGCGTATCGAGTCGGCTTGGTCAGACATTCCGACCCTCGCGCAATCCCGCCCTGTCCTTCTCTTACCTGCAGCCTAAACCCCTACAGCCTACAGCCTGAATTTGAGGTGAGTATGGAAAATCTGGTTGAGGCGATCCTCGTCGGCCTGCTGATCTCCGACATGACGGTCCTGGCGAGCAGCCGCGTGGCCGGCTGCATCCGGGTGACGGCCATGCAGGGCCTGCTGCTTGGGGTGCTGACGCTGCTGCTGCAGGCCGAGGCCATGTCGCTGCGCGTGGTCCTGATGGCGGGCATCGGCATGCTGCTGAAGGGCGGCGTCTTTCCTTATCTGCTGGCACGCGCGGGCAAGGAGGCTGGCGTCCAGCGCGAGGTTGAGCCGTTCGTCGGCTACATCGGTTCCGTCCTGCTGGCCGTCGCCATGCTGGTGGTCGCCGTGTGGCTGGGCACCCGGCTGCCGCTGCAGGTGCACGCCGGTCAGACGCTCGTGGTGCCGGCGGCGTTCATGACCATGTTCACCGGCCTGTTCCTCATCGTTGCCCGGCGCAAGGCGCTGACGCAGGTGGTCGGGTTCCTGGTGTTTGAAAACGGCATCTATGCATTTGGTGTGGCCACGGTGGGCGAGGTCCCGGCGCTGGTCGAGCTCGGGGTCCTGCTGGACGCATTCGTCGCCGTGTTCGTCATGGGCATCGCCATCTACCACATCAACCGCGAGTTCGACCACATCGACACGGACCAGTTGAGTTCCCTGAAGGGATAGGCTGTAGGCCGTTAGGCTATAGGCTGTAGGTAAGAACCGCATCTATCCCCAAGCGCCCAACAACAACCTAACAGCCTACGGCCTAAGCACCTATAGCCTCTGTTTGCGCAACCTTCTTGAAGGAATGGACCTGTGAAAACCGAGACTTTGCTGTGGGTCATGCTGCTGATCCCGATCGCAGCCAGCCTTGCTTGCGCAGCCCTGCCGCGACCGCGGGCCGTCCTCGGTGTGCTCTGCGCCGGCGTGTTCACGGCCACGGCGACCGGCGCCGTGGTCATCCACGACGTGCTCGGCACCGGCCCGGTGTCGAGCGCCACCGGATGGCTGTACGTCGACGCGCTGTCGGCCTTCAACCTGGCGGTGATGTTCCTGATCTTCTGCCTGAGTTCCGCCTACTCGTGGGTGTACTTCGGCGGCCCTGCCAACGACGTGCCGCTGACCCCGCGGCAGGCACGCGTGTTCGGCGGACTGTGGTGCGGAGCCCTGGCCGCCATGACCCTGGTCCTGGTCTCCGGCAACCTTGGCATCATGTGGGTCGGCATCGAGGCCACCACGCTGCTGACGGCCTTCCTGATCTGCGTCCAGCGCTCCCGCGCGGCGCTGGAAGCAACCTGGAAGTACATCCTGATCTGCTCGGTCGGAGTGGCCTTTGCGTTTATGGGCACACTCCTGGCGGCAGCCTCCGCCCACCAACTGCAACTGAGTTCTCACGACACCCTGCTTTGGACGGTCCTGCGTGACAATGCCGCCGGGCTCGACCCGGTCTTGATGAAGGCCGCCTTCATCTTCCTGCTCGTGGGGTACGGCACGAAAGCCGGCCTGGCACCCATGCACACTTGGCTCCCGGACGCGTATAGCCAGGCGCCATCGCCCGTCTCAGCCCTGTTTTCGGGCTTCATCGTGAACACAGCGCTGTACTGCATCATGCGCTACCTGCCGATCACGGAGGCGGCGACGGGCGGCACGGGCTGGTGCCTGTCGCTGCTGCGCCTGTTCGGGCTGGTTTCCATTGTCGTGGGCGCGGCGTTCATCGCCTTCCAGCACGACCTGAAACGGTTCCTGGCCTACTGCAGTGTCGAACACCTCGGCATCATCGCGCTGGGGCTCGGGCTCGGCGGCCTGGGCACGTTCGCGGCTCTTTTCCACACCCTCAATCACTCACTCTGCAAGACCCTGTCCTTCTTCGCCGCAGGGCGGCTGGGGCAGGTGTTCGGGACGCACGACATGGACAAGATGCGCGGCGCCTACCGCGTTGCGCCTGCCTGGGGCACGGCTGTCTTCGCCAGCATTCTGGCGCTGATTGGCGTGGCGCCGTTCGCCCTGTTCATGAGCGAGTTTCTGATCGTCAAGGCAGCGCTGGAGCGCGGCGCCATTGCGGCCTTGGTGATTTTCCTGGCCGGGGCCTGCGTCGCTTTCGTCGGTTCTCTGGGGCATGCATTGCCGTTGGCCTGGGGCAACCCGGATGGAGAAACCGTCCGCGAGCCAGTCCGCGCCACGTTCCTGGAAGCGTGCCTGGTCTTCCTGCCCCTGGCGACCCTGTTGTGCCTGGGGTTGTGGCTGCCCGCGCCTCTGGAAACGATCCTCTGTGAGGCGGCCGACGTGATCAACGGGGCGGCGGCGCCAACCCTGGCTCATTTCTCAGCGGGAGTGGCACCATGACGGAGCCCAAGCCGAAATCCATCCGCAATCTCGAGCCCCTGGGCCTGGACAAGGTCCCGGTGCTTGACGTGTCCGGTTTCCGCCGAACGATTGTCGACGCGGTGCGGAACGGGGCACGCGTGAGTTCGTTCTTCGGCGTGCCGGCATCGGCACTGGCCGAGGGCAATGCAGCGACGCCGGCGCCCGACGGCGCGGCCTCACCTGTGCGGCTGTTCGCGGTCCTTGCTTCAGTCGAGACAGGCACCCTGAGTGTGTTGTCGGCGCTCGTGCAGGGCGAATACCCGTCCCTTACGCCCGAGTGCCCGCAAGTGCACTGGTTCGAGCGCGAGATCTGGGAACAGTGGAGCGTCAAACCGGCCGGGCACCCGTGGCTGAAGCCGATCCGTTTCCACGCCCCTTACGCGCCCACGGGGAGCGGTGCCGCGGCGGGTGCGGAGATCGGCGTGGCCGAGTTCTTCCGCATCGAGGGCGCGGAGGTCCACGAAGTTGCGGTCGGGCCGGTGCACGCGGGCGTCATCGAGCCGGGTCACTTCCGGTTCCAGTGCCACGGCGAGAACGTCTATCACCTGGAGATCTCGCTCGGTTACCAGCACCGCGGCGTCGAACCCGCACTGGTCGGCGGCCCGAACCGGCGCACGCTGCACTATCTGGAGACGCTGGCTGGCGACACCAGCGTCGGCCACGCCACCGCCTACGCGCGATTGGTGGAGGCCTTGGCCGGAGCGGCTGCGCCGCCCCGCGCCATGTCACTGCGCGGCATTGCGCTGGAACTCGAGCGGCTGGCCAATCACACCGGCGACCTCGGCGCCCTGGCCGGTGACGTCGCGTACCTGCCCACCGCCTCGTACTGCGGGCGGCTCCGGGGCGACTTCCTCAACCTGAGCGCGCTGCTCTGCGGCAACCGCTTCGGCCGCGGACTGATCGTGCCGGGCGGCGTGAATTTCGACGCTGACCGAGAGCTGATTGCCGAACTGCAGGCCCGCTTGGCCGCCGCTGCCGCCGACGTGCAGGGCGCGGTGGAACTGCTCTGGCAAACGCCCTCTGTCATGGCACGTTTCGAGAACACCGGCGCACTGAGCCTTGAACTCGCCACCGAACTTGGACTGGTCGGGCCGGTGGCGCGGGCCTGCGGAGCGCGGATGGACGTGCGCCACGATTTCCCCGCGGGTATCTACCAGTTCGTGCAGGTGCCCATGTCGACTTGGAACACCGGCGACGTGTTTGCGCGCGCCTACGTGCGCTGGCTGGAAATCCAGAAGTCGATTGCCTTCATCCAGGAGCGTGCCGAGGCGCTGCCGGACGGCGCCTGCCGGCAGGATTTGCCCGTAGCGCCGGACCGGCGCCAGTTCGCCGTCTCGCTGGTCGAAGGCTGGCGCGGCGAAATCTGCCACGTGGCCATCACGAACAGCGCCGGGCGCTTCATCCGTTACAAGATCGTCGACCCGTCGTTCCACAACTGGATCGGCCTGGCCATGGCCCTGCGCGGGCAGCCGATCTCCGATTTCCCGCTCTGCAACAAGAGCTTCAACCTTTCGTACTGCGGCCACGACCTCTGAGGTGTCCTCATGTTCGATGAACTGCTGGCACGGCTGCAACAGAAACACCGCACGGGGGCCTTCCCCGGTGCGGAGCCGCAGATCCCGCCCCGGGCGCGGTGCCTGCCTGCCGTCGACCTCGGCACGTGCGGCTGCGCCAGCGGCTGCAACGCCTGCGCCGCGGCCTGCCCCACCGGCGCCATCACGGTCAACGGCAAGGTCTGCTTCGACCTCGGCAAGTGCCTGTTCTGCCCAGATTGCGCCGCTGCTTGCCCGAAGAGCGCCATCCGCTTCGGGACCGACTATCGCCTCGCCACGCGGACCCGTGACGACTTGCGCGTCGCCACCGACCCGCTGCGTCTGGCTGCCGCGCTCGAGGGCGAGACGCGCCGGCTGTTCGGACGTTCGCTGAAACTCAGGCAGGTCAGCGCCGCCGGCTGCAACGCCTGTGAAGCGGACTGCAACGTGCTGAACACACTGGTCTTCGATCTCGGCCGGTTCGGGATCCAGTTCGTCGCGTCGCCGCGTCACGCCGACGGCGTGCTGGTTACTGGGCCGGTCAGCCGGAATATGCTGCTGGGCCTGCGCAAGACGTACGAGGCCATTCCGTCGCCGCGCCTGGTCATTGCGGTCGGCGCTTGCGCCATTTCCGGCGGCCCGTTCGCGGGGCACCCGGAAGTGCTGAACGGCGCCGGTGAGGTGGTCCCGATCGACCTGTTCATCCCCGGCTGCCCGCCGCACCCCTACACCATCCTGGACGGCCTCCTGCGCCTACTCGGCCGCCGGTAGGCCAAGGGCCCGTAGACGCATTGCCGTGCCCCAGGAAAGCAGCGCTCCATGTGTGTTGCGTCAGCGGTTCCCGGGCGGCGGACCGCCCGGTCATCCCAAGGCGAAACAGGCAACGACGCTGCCAGAGCCAGCGAGGACGCGGGCGCTCCAAGTCAGACCCCATGCCAGACCCTGGAGCGCCCGCGTTTTCGCGGGCTCTGGGTTCCTTCAGTTTCATGGGAGTGAAAGGTGAGAAATCGCGTGGCCCTGCCAAGGTGGAGGCCAGGTCTTCCGGCCTGGCCTGCTTCGGTCGCGTCACCCCATCGCACCGGGTCAGGAGGCCCGGCGCCCACCTTCGACTCCCATGTTACTCGCGTGTTACTCCGCGCCGCCGACCATCGGTCCGCGGAATTGGCCAGGGCGGTCGACCAGCTCTGCATGGCACGAGTGATATCCAAGGTGTTCAATTGCAGTGCCAACGGCATTCCGCTCGGCGCCGAAAAGGACGACGTCGGTCGGTGCGGCGCGCTTCAGGTTACTCTCACTGCCCCACTATCTGTGTCCGGCATTGCCACGCCTGCTGGCGTCGCTGTGAGAGCGCAGCGGAAACCGACCCCGCCGCCCCCCCCGTACCTACGCCGCCCCGCGCCGTCAAGTGTCCGCCCCGGCGACGGCAGCGCCAGGCTTCAGGGTGGCGTCGCGCTTCAACTGGTCTCGTTGTTTCGCCAGTTCGTAGAGTTCGGTCTGCAGGGTGGCGATGGCCTCGGGGTCCTGAGTCGTCTGCAGGGCCGCCTGTACCGCCTTGAGCCGCTGCTCGATGCCGCGGAAGTGCAGGACGCGCAGGCAATCGTTGGCCGCCCGGCGCAGCCGCTTCTCGTTGTGCTCGCGGACATGCTCGTCCTCATGCTCCGGGTCGATATCCTTGAACTTGGACTCGGCCAGGACCTCACCGATGCGCGGGTCGGACGCCAGTTCGGGGTCCTTAGCCAGTTCGCGCGCCGCCGTCTGCCACTCGCTCTGCTCCGTCAGGCCCACGACGAGGTTCAGGGCCCGGCCGACCGTCGTGTCCGAGACCCAGTCGTGGGGCAGGCCGGTGGTCAGCGCATGCGCGATGAAACCGTGGTACAGGGCCAGGTCCAGCAGCGTCAGTTCCGCCCGCTGTTCGACCGTCGTGCTGCCGCCCAGGGCCGGTGCGGCGGCGGTCGTCGCCGGCAACGACGCGCCGCGCGGGGTGCGACTGGCGCGCTGCCGCGTTTGCGCCAGGCGGTTCAGCGTCTCATACAGGGCCGGCTCTGGCACGTCGAGTTCGCGGCTCAGCCACTGGCAGTGCGTGGCCCGGACCACGGGGTCGGGGAGCACCGCCACCAGCTTGAGGATCTCCTGCGCAATCTGGCTCCGGCCCTCGGGACTCCTGGCGTCGTGCTGCCGCCGGCACAGCCCGAGCAGGAACGGGAACGCCTCCAGACTCTGCCCCAGCGCTGTCGCCAGGGCCGCCGCCCCTGCGTGCCGGAACAGGCCGTCGGGGTCCTCGCCTTCGGGCAGCGCCACCACGCGCGCCGCCAGCCCCGCGTTGAAGGCGACCTCCAGGCTGCGCACCGCCGCCTGTTGACCGGCCGCATCCGCGTCGAAGGCAAAGGTCACCGTGTCGGTGAAGCGCTTCAGCAATCGGGCGTGGTTCTCGGTGAACGCCGTGCCTTGCGGCGCCACCGCGTGTTTGATGCCGGCCCGGTGACAGGCGATGACGTCGAGCTGGCCCTCGCAGATCAGCGCCTGCCCCGAATCCTTGAACGCCAGGCGCGCCAGGTGCAGCCCGTAGAGAAGCCGCCCCTTCTGAAACACGGCGGTCTCGGGCGTGTTGACGTACTTGGCGCCGCCGGCCTCTTTTTCCAGGGTGCGGGCGCTGAACCCCACGACACGGCCGAGTTCGTCGCAGATCGGGAACATGAGCCGGCCGCGGAACCGGTCGTAGCAGGAGTTTCTCGAGGTCGTGCCGGTGTCTTCCTTGGGCACTTCCAGGCCGGCGGCGAGCAGGAGCTCGCGGCTGTACCTGTGCCGCTCGCCCCACTGCAGGGTCGCGTCCCACGAGTCCAGGGAGTACCCGAGCTTGTACGCGACCACCACATCGTCGGGGATGCCGCGCTCGGCCAGGTAGCGGCGCCCGGGTTCGCCCTCGGCGCCCTTCAACAGGCTGTGGTACCACTCGGCAATCTCAGTGAGCAGGGCGAAGATCTTCTCTTTCGGCGAGGCCTTGGCGTCGGCCGCCTCAGCCACGCCGCCGGCGGCGCGACATGTCCGCGGCGGCGGTTCCGGAATGTGGATGCCGTACCGTTGCGCCAGCAACCGCACCGCCCCGACAAAGTCGACGTTCTCCTGCGCCTGGACAAAGTGGAAGAGGTTGCCGCTCTTCTTGCAGCCGAAGCAGTAGAATGCCTGACGCGTGGCGCTGACCTTGAACGACGGCGTCTTTTCGTGGTGGAACGGACACTGCGCCCAGTAGTCGTTGCCGCGCCGCTTCAACTGCAGGTACGCGCCGATCACCTCCACGATGTCGACACGACTGTGGATTTCGTCAATCACTGACTCTGGTATGCGATCTGACATGGGACTTCCTGCCGAGGGTGGCAGAGGTTTCAGGGTTCAGGTGTCAGGGACATCGACTGCAATCGACTGCGGTCGACCGCCATCGACTGCAATCGGGTGTGATCGGCGACGGCCGTTCGCCTCACGCCCCCTTCTTCGGCAGGGTCGGGGCGGGTTTGCGCGGCGGCGCGGGCACAGCCGGGGCGTCGTCGGGCTGCGTTCCGGTCGGTGGTGTGTCGTCCGGCGCCTGCACCGCGCGTTCGCGCGCCAGGTCCTTGAGCCGCTGCCGGATCTCGTCCTGGCCGGTGCTGTCGCTGGCCAACTGTTTGCCGCGCAGGGCGGCGCGGTAGTAGCGCATGGCTTCCGCCGGATCGCGCAGGTGCTGGTCGTACAAGACGGCCAGGTTCTGCAGTACCGCCGGGTTCTCGCGGTCCTTGGACATGGCCATGAGGAAGCTCTGCCGGGCGTTGTTGTACTCGCGCCGATTCAGGTAGAGAATGCCCAGGGCGTTGTACACTTCGGGCCGGCGGTTGAAGGCGCGGTAGCTGCGGAGCTGCAACAGGTAGCGGATGCCCTCGTCCAGGTTCTGTTCCAGGCAGCAGCGCGACAGCAGGATGAGCACGTCGGGCGCCACTTCGGGGTGCGCCTCGCGCTGCTCGTATGCCTTGCGCAGCGGCACCATGGCGTCGCCGAACCGCGCGCATTCGACCAGGGCCAGACCGTAGAAGTACTGGGCGCTGAAATCGTCCGGCGCCTGCAACACCGCCTCCTCGAGCATGTCCAGGGCGTCATCCTTGCGCTCGGCTTCGAGCAGCGAGACGCCGTGCATGATCTTCAGCTTCGCGTCCGCGGGCGAGGTGCGCAGGCAGCGCTGGGTGAGGGCCACCGCCTCCTTCCACTTGCCGGTGTTCATGGCGGTTGCCGCCTGCTGCAGAGCGACCTCCGGATCGACCGGCGAACAGCCGCCCGTGAGCAGGGCCAGCACCAGAAATCCCCAACCGATGGCGAATACACTGCGCATCTCGCACATCCTCAGGCGGCCTAGTGCCGTCGGGCGTAAATAACGGCCTGTTGGCCGGGCAGATGGTCGATGAGAATCCG
>Ga0156402_1390_pt1 | contig 53695 bp, 31 predicted proteins | sample RifOxyA3_FD_108045 | JGI IMG/M metagenome (GOLD analysis project Ga0156402, IMG submission 108045) | Lentisphaerae bacterium RIFOXYA12_64_32 | reverse complement strand
CCACTTTAGGCGTCAGCCCAGGTCAGACGTCGACCTTATCTCCACCCGCGACTGACGCATTTCCCTAACTCCTTTTCGGCGATACCGGTTCACTGTGTGGTGGGCTATATTGCGGTAATGCGGTGCGATGCGCACGGCGACAGGGTGAAAGTGTGGCGGTCTTCACAGTGATAAAATGCGGGTGGCAACGATGATCTTGGAATGGTGTCGACTGGTTGTGTTGTTCAGTCTTGCGGGCGCATGGTGGGTGCCGGAGTGCGGTGCGCAGGAGGAGGCGCCTGCGGCGACGGATGCGGCGACGCTGACGGCACTGGCCGACGCGATCGCAGCCGCCAAGGCGCAGCCGACCAACGGTGTCGTGGTCAGCCGCGTCAAGGATCTGATTCCGCGGATCCCGACCCAGATGGGCCTGCGCGAATCGGTGGCGTTTGCGGTGGCGATGGGAGTGCTGGCCAGTGGTGATGAGTTGGGCTTTGAGGTGCAGCGGCAGAAGTTGTCGCGCGAGTATCCGAACAGTCCGTCGCGATCGCTGTTGAACGAGTCGAACTTTGACGAGCCGTGTCCGGCCTGCAAAGGCGAAGGGAAGCTTTCCTGGAAGTGCCCTAAGTGCAATGGCTCCGGGAAGTGTGGGAACTCGAAGTGCGAGGCCGGCACGATCCGCTACAGGGGGCTGGGCCGGGAAACCGTGGTCGAGAAGCCGTGTCCGGTGTGCGAGGGCAAGGGGAAGTGCCCGGTCTGCAAGGGCAGCGGCAAGGAGAGTCAGGTTTGCGGCAAGTGTGGCGGCAAGGGCAAGCGCAAGGCGAAAGGCCGGGCCCGAGACCTGTTTGTGGCGACGCTGGATCAGTGCTCTGAGCTGCTCGGCCAGGTGAAGCGGTCGATGCCGCAACCAGGGCAGAAGGCGCTCACTCCGGTCGCGTCCGTCCCGGCCAAGCCTGAGCTGGCGGCGGCGCCGCCGGGACAACCTGAGACGAACGAGGAGACGGCCAGGACGCCCGAGCCGGTCCCGGGTGAACCCGGCGCTCCCGCACCGGAGGCGGCTAAGGCTGGAGAGGAAGGTGGGGCGCAAGACGAAGGGGGCGATGGTGGGGCACTGCCGCCACCGCCGGCGGCACTGGATCTCACCGCCGTGGACGACTGGTTGCTGCCGGCGCCGGAAGGGCCGATCGTTGAGGAACCGGAAGCGGTGGCGCAGGCCACGCCGCCGGTTCCTGGCGAACCCGCGGCCGAAACGGTCCCCGGCGTGGCGTCCCCGCCTCGTGGCGTCCTTCCGCCGCCACCGCCCGAGACGGAGGCGGACCTGGGCAAGACGCCGGAGCATCTCAAGCCGTTGCTGGAAGAGTACGGCACGTGGCTGAAGGCGCAGCAGCGCCGTATCGGGGCGCGCATCGTCACCAAGGTTCGCGTCGAGGAGCAGGAGGGGAACCGCGCTGTTCTCCACATCGTGTTGCACAAGAATTTCTTCTCCCAGAACAAGGGGTGGCGCACGCAAGTGGGCGATGCGTTCTGCAAGCTCTGGGCCGAGAAATGCATTGGCTACCAAGTGGACGGTCAGCAACTGGTCCCGTCCACGATCCTCGAGGATGAGAAGGGCGAAGTCGTCGGCGAGGCCATTGGCGCCACCGGCGACCTGAACCTGAAGCGGTGACGCTGATGGGGGGGGAGATGCTGCAGGGGGTTAGGCTGTAGGTTCAGAGGGCTCGGACTTGGGCCGGTGGTCTTCAAGTCAGGTCGGGAGACGGCCCGGTCGAACGCTCGGAGCGTCGGTGGTCATGCATTTTGCGACCTGTGCGGCAAGGGCGACTTGGCGACCCCACCGGCCTTGTGCCGGTGGTGAAGCGGGTTCAACCGCCAGTCGCGCCGTCGTCCGCCCGCCCTCTTCTCCTGGCGGGCCGTGGCCCGCCAGGAGAAGAGGGCGGGCGGGGTGGCCTATCGCACCGGGCGGTACTTGTCTTTCGTAACAGCCTACAACCTAAGCCCCTGCAGCCTGATTGCGATTGAGGATCCACGTATGGGTGTCGGCACGGTCATTGACGGGGTCTACGTTCTGGGGCGGAAGCTCGGCCAGGGTGGCATGGCCGCGGTGTACCTGGCCGAGGTGGACCAACTGCGGTTCGACTACACCGCGCTGTACGCCTACACCCAGGTCCAGGGCGACTCGCACCTCGAACGCCGGCAGAAAGCCGAAGAACTCGCGGGGAAGCTGAGCGGGAAGACGCTCGACGCAGGGACCATTCGCGCGCTGCTCATTGCCCAGGACATCCCGGTGCCGGGCGAGCGCGTGGCGGTCAAAGTCGCCGTCGGCGAGGCGGACCCGGCGCGGTTCGAGACGGAGTGGAAGAGCCTGCTGTGTCTGAACCACCCCAACGTCGTGCAGGTTTACGGCGGCGGCAGTTACATGGGCCGGCCGTACTACTCCATGGAGTTGTTCGCCAAGATCGTGCCGCCGAAGAAAGTGAAAGCGGAGTTCACGATCGCGCAAAAGCTGCATGTCATCATCCAGGCGGCGCGCGGCCTGGCCTACCTGCACGCCAACGGCATTGTGCATCGCGACGTCAAGCCGGATAACGCCGTGGTCTGCGAGACGGAGTCCGGCGAGTTCGTCACCAAGATCACCGACCTCGGCATCGCCAAGCAACTCGAGGCGGACGGCATGACCGTGACGCGAACCGCCATGGGCACGCCGCACTACATGTCGCCGGAGCAGATTGCGTCGAGCAAGGACGTTGATGCGCGCGCCGACATCTACTCGCTCGGCGCCACGATGTACGAACTCCTGGCGGGCGTCAGGCCGTACCACGACAAGACCACGGTGTACGAGGTCTTCCGCGCCATCACGTTGCACACCCCGCCCATACCCCCGGCCCAGCACAATCCCGACCTTCCCGAACCCATCACCGCCATCATCGAGTGCGCCATGGCCTGGGACGTGGACTGCCGCTACCAGAAGATGGCGGAACTGATCAAGGATGTGGAGAAGTATCTGGCCGAAGAAGACGCCGCCGTGACCCGGGCCGTGACCTTTGACGCCGCGAGCAAGGCGAAGAGCCGCGCGCACCTCGGCAAAGGCAAGTACGCCTTCGAACGCTACCGCCTCAAAGCCGCGGCGCGTGCTGCCAGTGCGAAACCATCCCCGGCCGCGGCCGGCGCGGGGGCGGCAGGCAAGTCGGCGAGTGCGGTTCCCGCACGCAAACCGTCGTCAGGACTCCTGATCGGTCTGGGCATTTCCGCGGTGGTGGCGCTGATTGCCGGGATCGCTTTCATGTACCACGCGGCCAGTCGCCCGCCGCCGGCGCCTGTCAGTTCGGCCAATACGCAACCTGGAGCGCCCGCGTCCTCGCGGGCTCCGGGTACCACTGAACCGACAGGCTTGCCCACAACCCCCGCCCAGCCGGAGTCCGACCCGGCGGTGGCGCCCCTGCACGCGGCGCTCAAGGCGAAGAACCCGCAGTACAACGGCCAGGGCCAGTTCAAGTTCGAGAACGGCGCGGTCACCCAGATCGTGCTGGACGGGACCGGGGGCGCCGACCTCTCGCCGCTGCACCAACTCAAGCCCAGAAAGCTCTCAGCCCGCAACACCGGCGTCACCTCGCTGTTTCCGCTGGCGACCATGCCGCTGGTCCTGCTCAGCATCGAGGGCAGCCCGGTTGCGGACCTGGTCCCGATCACCGGCATGGCGACCTTGCGCGGCTTGGCCATTGACGGCACCAAGGTCACGGACCTGACCCCGCTGCAGGGCATGCCTTTGGAGCAGTTCGCGTTCACGCCGGCCACGATCACCACCGGGCTCGACATCGTGCGCAACATGAAGACCATCAAAGGCATCGGCTCCGCCTGGGACCAGCGCCTGCCGCCCGCCGAGTTCTGGCAGAAATACGACGCGGGCGGGTTCGGCAACGCACCGGCGGCGGAGATCGGCAAGTTCATCCCGCTGGCCACGTCCGCCGCCGACCTGGGTGCCGAGAACTGGGCGCGGAGCAGCGCGGAGCCGGTTTGGGCGGATGGGGGCATTCGGCTGACCGCCGCGCCTGGACAATACGCGGGGCTCCTTCACCGGCGGACTGGTCGGAACATGATCCTGAGAGCGCAAGTCAAGAAGACGGGCGGCGAGATCTTGGGTATGCGCCTGCGAGACACACAGACTGGCGCAAATTACGTCTGTAAGTTCGAAAAGGACTCGTCGTTCAGCATAGACAAGACAGTGAACAACGAGTGGTCGCGGATTCACACCGCAGTCTCTGCCCAAAGCCACGACGGTTTCTTCGACCTGGCTTTCTCCGCGATTGGCGACCGACTGCGCGTCTTTGTCGACAAGCAGTTGATCATGGAAGTGGACGACGATGCGGTCGCAAATGGACATCCAGGCATAAGCGTGAGCAGCGGTGTAACCGGCGACTTCCGGTATCTCGAGTTGATGCTGCTGCCGGACGACGCGCCGGCGGATGCAGACATACGGGCCATCACCGGCGCGCCGGCGGCGGGGGCGAAGCAGAACCGTGGCGCCAGCGACCGGTGACCTGACCAGCGGCAAGACCTGACGCCCTCAATCCGTTTGGTTCCAAACGTTGGCCTGGAGTATAGTGGATCAGTGAAACCGTCAGTATACATCGAGTCCAGTGTCGTCAGCTACTACGCCGCGCGGCCGAGTAGAGACTTGGTGGTTGCGTGTCATCAGCAGCTTACGCACGAGTGGTGGGCGAGCGCGAGATCGCGCTATGACTGCTACGTCTCGCCGGTGGTGATCGAGGAGATATCCGCCGGGGACGCGGCGGCCGCGGAGCGGCGACTTGCGGCGGTGGCGGCACTGCCTGTGCTTGGTGTTACGTCGAAGGCAAACGAACTGGCAGCGGAGTACCTGGAACGACTGCAAATACCGGATGAGTCGCAGGCTGACGCATTCCATCTCGCATTGGCGTCCTGGCATGGCATGCACTATCTGGTTACCTGGAATTGCCGGCACATCGCCAATGCACGGGTCCGGTTTGTGTTGGAGGAAGTGAACTCCGCACGCGGCATTCGTACGCCGATCGTCTGCAGCCCTGAGGAACTGTTGGAGGCTTGACATGGAGAACGATCCGATTCTCGCCGAGTTGCGCCAGGTTCGTCGCGATCTGGACAGCAGATATCCTGGCGTGCAGTGCTACTTCGAGCACCTGTGCCGGTACCAGAAGCGTCTCCAGTCCCGTCTGGTTCGCCGCGCCCCGCTTCCGGCGCTGGTTCGCGCGGTTCCCACCAAGGCGAAGCGATCGCGCCTTGTGTCGGTTCGGCCCGCCGTCCACGGCGGGCCGTGATGCGCGCATAGAACCCAAAGCGGTACTGGCGCTACGCTGGTACCGCACCCCAGAAGAGCTATCGCGCAGGTTGCACACCGTCGCAGTGGAACTCACGGTGGCGGCACGGCCGAAAAGATGCGTGACACGTACGAAATTGGCGCCGGTGTGCGCAATTGGCAGTAACACGGTCACCGTGTCGCCGATCTCCCCGGTATCTCGTGCCGAGGTCCTGCTGTCTCGGTCTGAGTTCCGCCCATCAGGCGGAAGTGGAGGCGAGCTTCAGCGAGCCGATCCCGGGCCGCTCGCTGAAGCGTCGCTGCAATTTCCGCGTGAACGCGGGACTCAGGCGAAGGCCCCGGAGAGTCAGCCCGTGGCGATCGGGCCGGGTGCCGGGCGAGAGGCGATGGCGACGACGATTGCGAGAAGCGATTATAGCATAACCAGGAGGTATCCCATGGTCTACGCCGCCGCGTCCAGTTGTTGCAGGCTCGTGACCCGTTTGACGTCTGTGCTTGCCGCCGCAGCTCTGGCCGCGGCGGGCTGGGCGCAGGAGCCGCCCGCTAACTTGATCCGCAATGGCGATTTCCAGACCGACGCGGACAACGACGGGTGGCCGGACGCGTGGCGGAAGCAGGACGGGTTCAATGTCGGCAAGGCCGATGCGAACTGCTGGCTTGCCATCGACAAGGCGGCGTCGCAGGTGCAGTCGATCCGGCTCGACCCGGAGTGGGGCGTGCTGCGCATTGCCTGCCGCATGCGGTTGACCGGGGTCGAGGTCGGGGACGAGGGATGGAAGGACGCACGGTTGGTGATGGACTTCAAGGACGCGGCGGGCAAGCATGTGGATCCGTGGCCGAACGTGATCCACGGTGTTGGCACCACGGACTGGGTCAAGGATGAGCGCGATTTCCGCATCCCGCGCGGGGCGGTGACGCTGGACATCGGGCCGTTCATGATGGGCAAGGCGGGCAAGGCTGAGTTCGACGATCTCTCCGTGGTCGTGGCGAAGTTGCGCGGCAAGAAGGCGGACCTGCCGGCGCCCGCGGCGGCACCCGCGCCCTGGGACATGGCCACGGCGTGGCGCCAGACGTCGTCCACGCGCGAGAGCGTCTGTCTGAACGGGTTGTGGGGCTTCCTGCCGCTGGGTGAGGAAGCGAAGGATCTGCCGGCACCCGGCGAGGGCTGGGGCTGGTTCAAGGTGCCGGGGCTCTGGCCGCGCGGTTCAAGCTGGGATGTTGGCGAGGCGGCACAGGAAGTAATGCTGCCGGACTGGACCGCGGAGCAGATCGACATGAACAAGGTCGACCAGGCCTGGTACCGGCGCGACTTGACCGTCCCGGAGACGTGGGCGGGCCGACGCGTCCTGCTGGACTTCACCCTGGTCCAGACCCACGCCAAGGTGTACCTCGACGGAGCGGAAGCCGGCGTGGTCTGGTTCCCGGGCGGGCGCCTGGATGTGACGGAGCGTGTGCAGCCGGGCAAGACCTGCTCCCTGGCCGTGCTGGTCACGGCGCGGCCGCTGGAGAAGGAGAAGATGGATTTCATGGCCAACGACCGGGTCGTGAAGAGCAAGGCCACGGTGAAGTTCAAGGGCCTCACGGGCGACGTGTTCCTCGTCAGCGAGCCGAAGCAGGACACGCTTGGCGACGTGCATGTGATCACGTCGACGCGCCAGGGCACGATTGCGTTCGACACGGCCGTCGCGGCCATGGGTGAGGGCAAGCGTCGGCTCACGGCACGCGTCCTGAAGCAGGGCCAGGAGGTGCGCACGTTCGCGTCCGAGCCGATGGACGCTGCGAGCTTGAAGGAGGGGCGGTTCACGTTCTCCGGCGCCTGGGCGGACGCGGAGTTGTGGGACACAGACACGCCCGGGAACGTGTATGACGCGGTCATCACCCTGACGGACGAGAGCGGGAAGGTACTGGACGAGTCGCTGCCGGTCCGGTTCGGGTTCCGCGAGTTCTGGGCCGAGGGACACGACTTTTACCTGAACGGGCGGCGCATTCACCTGCGCGCGCTGTTCACCAGCAGCATTTCGAACCAGGCGGACAAGGTCTCCTTCGACGGCTGCCGCAACACCTGCACGCGGTTGGCGGACTACGGATTCAACTTCCTCATCACCTCGAACTACAACTTCGCACCCGGCGAGGTGAGCTACATGGACGGACTGTTCGAGGCGACGGATGCGACCGGCATGCTGGCCTCGTTCTCGCTGCCGCATTTCAAGGATTTTGCGGACAACCTGCTGGACGCGCCCGAGACCCAGGCCCGCTACCGGGCGCTGTGCGAGTCTCTGATCCGGCGCGAGCAGAACCGCCCGAGCATCATCCTCTACGCCATGAACCACAACGCGACCGGGTATTACGGCGATCAGAACCCGCAGAAGATCGACGGGATCTACGACCCGGACAGACTGACCGACACGCTCACGTACAAGGGCAGTCCCTGGCGCACGGTGGCGCGGAAGAAGGGGCACCTGACGGCGCAGGTCGTCAAGTCGCTCGACCCGACGCGGCCGGTGTACCACCACCAGTCGGGGAACCTGGACGACCTGCACACGGTGAACTGTTACCTGAACTGGGCCCCGCGGCAGGAGCGCAGCGACTGGCTCGAGCACTGGTCGACCGAGGGCGTGAAGCCGCTGTTCTTCGTCGAGTGGGGGCTGCCGCACATCTCGTCGTGGTCGAGCTACCGCGGGCCGCAGTTCATCTGGCGCTGTGAGGCGTTCCAGCAGGTCTGGGACTCGGAGTTCGCCGCGCCGTACAAGGGCGAAGAAGCGTACCGGATGACGCCGCTGAAGGTGCAGTCCATGGCGCACGAGGAGAAGCTCTGGGCCGCGGGCAAGCCGTTCCACTGGGGGGGGCTCATCCAGTTTCTGCGGCAGCAGGAGGAGAACTACACGGAGATCCAGGCGCTGTTCGCGTCGGACAACTGGCGTTCGCACCGGACCTGGGGCGCCTCGGCGATGCTGCCCTGGGACCAGGAGGCGCTGTGGAACCGGGTGCGGAAGGTCGACAGCCGGGAGAACCCGAAGCGCTGGGACGGGTTGCAGGCCCCGGGAATCGTCCCTGACCGCCTGTCCTCCGCGGGGCAACTGATCTGGGCGTTGGAGCCGGACGAGTTCGAGCCGTCATCGCTGGGCAAGGCGTTCCTGCGCTGGAACATGCCGCTCATGGCCTACGTCGGCGGCGGGCCGGACCGGTTCACCGAGAAGAGTCACGTGTTCACGCCCGGCGAGACGGTGCGGAAACAGTTGGTGGTCGTGAATGACATGCGACGGGACCGCGACTGTGCGTACTCGTGGAGCGTGGCCACAATCGGCTCATCGGGCCGTGGGCAAGTGACGGTCAAACCCGGAGACAAGGCGCTGGTGGCGATCGAAGTGCCGCTGCCGGGCGACGCCAAGCCGGGCGAGTACACGCTGCGTGCGGAGTTCGACTTCGGCAGCGGTGCGCGGCAGGAGGACACATTCCGGTTCGACGTGATGCCGCCGGTTCAGCCTGCGTCCGTAACGTCACGCGTCGCGTTGGTCGATCCGAAGGGTGAGACGGCGAGACTGTTGGACAGCCTGGGCGTGAAGTACGAGCGGCTCGACGCGGGTGCGGACCTCGCACCGTACGGACTCCTCGTCGTCGGGCGTGAAGCGTTGACTCCCGACGGGCCGTTGCCGTCCTTGAACCGGGTGCGAGACGGACTGCGCGTGCTGATTTTCGAACAGACCGCCGACGTGCTGGAGCGGCGACTGGGGTTCCGCGTCAACCTGCATGGGGCGCGGCGTGTGTTTGTCCGTGCTTCCGGTCATGCCGCGCTGGATGGGATCACGGACGAGCTGCTGCGCGACTGGCGCGGGGCGGCGACGCTGACGCCACCGAACCTGGTCGCTGGCGACGAGGTGGCAGAGGTCGAGGAACATGACCCGAAGTGGCGCTGGTGCGGGTTCGAAAACACGCGGGTCTGGCGGTGCGGTAACTACGGCAACGTGGCCAGCGTGCTGATCGAGAAACCGGAACGCGGCGGGTTCCTGCCGCTGGTGGACTGCGAGTTCGACCTGCAGTATGCGCCGCTGCTTGAGTATGCCGAAGGGCAGGGCCGGGTGATCTTCTGCCAGTTGGACGTGACCGGCCGCACGCTCGATGACCCGGCGGCGCGGCAGTTGTGCGGGAACCTGCTGCGATACCTCGATCAGGCCAAACCGGCACCGGTCCGAGCGGCGAGCTATGCCGGGGACGGGCGCGGTGCCGAATTGCTGCAGCGGCTCGGGGTTGAGGCTGGGCCGTGGAATGGCGCCGCGGCGAGTGCGGACTCCGCAGTGCTGGTGGTGGGGCCGGGCGCGCCAGGGCTGGCCGACCTGAGTCCGGCCGTCGAGCAGGGGTTGCGCGTGCTGTGCCTGGGGCTGAGCGGCGAGGAACTCGAGCGGAACCTGCCCGGCATGGTGCAGACCCAGACGGAACCGAGCGTGTCCACGCTGCTGGAGGCGTCCGGCGCGCCGGAACTGGCGGGCGTCTCGAGTGCCGACGTGCACTGGCGTACGCGCCCGACGCTCGCCGCGCTGACGTCGCCCGTCGGGGATGGCAATGCGGGCAACGCGGCGTTGCGCGTGGTGCACAAAGGGAAAGGGACGGTGGTGCTGTGCCAGGCGGCGCCGTGGATGTTCGATGACGCGAGCAAGGGCTACCTGCGCACCACGTGGCGGCGGAATGTGTTCCTCCTTTCACGCCTGCTGGCAAACTTGGGCGTTCAGGCCAAGACGCACTTGATCGAGCAGTTCGGGAGTGCGCCGGTGACGTGGGATGTCCCTTTGCCCGCCGAGTGGAAAGGGCTCGTCGACCGCCAGGATGTGGGACGGAAGGAAGAGTGGTTCCGGCCCGACCACGACGAGACCGGGTGGCAGCCGGTCAAGGTGCCGGGCATGTTCGACGACCAGTTCGCCGAACTCAAGGACTACGATGGCCTGTTCTGGTATCGGGTGCGGTTCCCGACCCCGGCTAGCATGACCGCCGGCAAGATGATCCTGCAGTTGGGGCCGGTTGACGACGAGTCGTGGGTCTGGCTGAACGGGACGTTCCTTGGCGAGCACACCAAGCAGACGAACCCGAAGGACTACTGGTCGTTCCCGCGCGAGTTCGAGATGACGCCGGGGCTGCTGAAGGCTGACGGTGAGAACGTGCTGGTCGTACGGGTCAACGACACGTACCAGAAGGGCGGATTGACCGGGACTCCGCGCCTGGTCACGCCGGCGCCGTGGCTGAACAGCTACTACCTGCAGGAACCCGTGGCCGGAGACGATCCCTACCGCTACTACCGCTGGTGAACGGCGCGGCGAAGGGTATCCAGACTTCACCGTATCGAGCAACCTGAACGCCCACACCTGTAGCCGTCTGACCCGCGCAGAAGACGCCGGGAAGGAGAGTGGCCCTATGGAGTGCGGCGGCAAGTCCGCCACGGGCGGCGCGACACCGCTTTGGCTGAGACGTGTTCCCCGCGTGACGTACCCCAGCCAAAGCGGCGTCGCCGTCCCGCCTCCCGGGCTGGACTCTGCCGCCGCACTCCACATGGCGTGACACGGATGCCGGGCGTGGGAGTTCAAGTTGTCAGGGCTGCGAGCTTGGCGCGGTGAGGTCTGGATCTCGGGGCTACCGAACCGGAGACGACGAGTCGCGAGGCTGCTCACCCCGGCACCAGCGACAGGCCATCAACGGCGGTGGCAGGGAGGGACGAGGTTGTCGCCGGCGGAGGAACCGTGTCCGCGCTTGGGCTGTCGATGGACGGTGCCGATGGCATGGTCTTCTCAAGAGACGGAGATTGGCGGGTACAGGCGCAGCCCCGAGTCAATCGATCGGGCGAACGCGAATGTCGTCGAACCACACGGTGCCGTTGGCGTTCTGCAGCAGCAGTTTGATGGTGCTGGCCGGGCCGGCTTCGGGCGGCGTGGTGAATTCGAAGCCCTGCTTCGTCCAGGCTTCACTACCCCGGAACCCGCTCTGCGGGAAGCAAAAGTTGCCGGGTGCCCATATGCTGACGCTGGCGCCGCAGGCGGAACCGTCGTTTGGGCCTTCCACGTTCTCGATGCGGAAGAAGAATGTCAGTAGGTAGCGGGTGCGGGGTTTCAGGTCCGGCAGCGGTTGCGAAATGGCGACACGGCAACCGTACGGCGGATCCTGGATCTGCTTTTCCAGGACGTTGGTGATGCGAAGGCTGCGTCCGCCATCGCAGGAAACATCCGTGTCCAGGGCCACAACGCCCTTGTCGATGGCGTCCTTGGGGATCGTCCAGTCCGTCAGGCTTTCCAGTGTTTCACCGCCTTCGAAGTCGCCGTTGCGCACCACGGACTCGTTGGGCGGTTTTCGATCGACGAAACGCACCCGGCCGTACTGGCTGGGCTCCAGGAACCCGGACGTGATGGCGGGGCTGACCGTGTATTTCTGGTCCTCCTCGCGGGGGACGCCTTGGACATGGCGGGCGCGCGTGAAGTTGGCCACGATCTCTGTGCCGGTTTGGACGTTTTCGACGCCGAGTGCTTTGAGCGGAATGGCCATTTCCGCGGTCCAGCGGCCCTCGCCGACCTGGGCGGCGGCCTGGACCTCGCAGTTCCACTGCCAGTCGCCGGTGAGTTTTCCTTCCGCGTCGCGGGTGTGCGCGACATCCGCCAGGCAGCCTTTGGCCGTGAGAATGAACTGGTAGCAGCCCTGGCGGTCTCCCGACGGGTTGAGGAATGTCTCGACGACGCTGTCGTTCCACATCTTGTCTCCGTCGCGTGGCAGGTCGTTGAGGATCATGTCTCCGACCCGGGGTTCCTGGCAGTCGTAGGCCAGATAGAGATAGTCGCGCGTCCAGACTGCCCGCACCGTGGTGGTGACCACAGGTTTACGGATGGTTTCGTCCTGCGTCGTGACCATGCGGACGGGCTCGGCCTTCTGCCAGGCCGGGTCGGCGAGGCTGCCGTCGACGGTGATGGTCTCGCCCTCGGCAAGCGGCAGCGCGTCCAGGACAGCGTCCTCGACCAGGCGCTTGCGGGCCATGTACCGGTCACGTCCGCGGACTATGCTCCCCAAGAGTTGATCGCGGAAGAAGGCCAGTCGTGGGGTGACGATTTCGTCCTTCTCCGCCTTTTTGGCGGCGGCGTCAAACAACTGATTGAAGCCCTCGATCTCCGCCAAGGTGTAGATCTTCTCCCAGATGTCCAGTTCGGTGAGGCGCTGGCGTTGGGGGCCGGTTGGCGTATCCACCGTCTGCCCCAACACCTTGCTGGTCCATATCTCTTCAAGGCGCGCGAAGAACTCGCTCATCTGCTGTGCGGCTGGGCCGAACAGTCTCTGGTGGTGCTCCTTGACCAGGGCGTTGACGTCCGTGTTGATGTTCCAGGCGAGCTTGGCATAGATGTACCAGTTCAGATAGTCCGACAGGAACGGAACCGTGTCGGTCTCGATGAACGCACCCAGAATGGAGGGCCCGACGCGGGGGTAGTAGGCGGCCAGGCTCTTGGTCGAGATGGGCGGGACGCCATCGGGTACGCTCTGGTCGGCGTCGCTCATGGTGTTCCGGAGCCAGACCTTGCGAGGGACGAGCTTGGCATTCCAGTCCTTAATGAGTTGGTCGTCCTTGGCCTGTTGCGTGGCTGACACCTCGCCCCAGGGCCCGGTCAGGGCCAGCGTGACCAGGACATTTTCCGGCAGTTCGACGTCGGGGACTGCTCGGTAGGCGTCGCCGGCCATGCTGGTCAGAAAGCCCGGCACCCCGTTCTGCTGCAGGCGGCTGGCGATGGCGGCTGTGAACTGCCATACGGAGTCACCGATCTTCCCCGATTCCTTGAACGGCAGGCACTTGGGGCACTCACACGGGATGAAGCCATCCGGGGGCGTGACGCAGAAATGGCCGGGTTGGCAGTTGTTGGGGTCCCAGACGTTGCCGTACCGGTGCACCACGCCGCGCGACGTGGCCGGTTTGCCGCTCAGGTAGGCCTCGGCGTCGCGGTAGATTTCCTCGCGCAGGGCGTCGTTTTGGAAGCAGAGGTGGCCGTGCTGGCCGGGCTTGGTCAGATCATTGTCCCGGTTGCCGTCGGGCAGCAGCGCGAAGAAATCCGTGCGGTCCTGGCCGAAGCGTTCGACGAGGCCGAGGCGGGACAGGCCGTGGTTGTTCGGGGTGTACACGGTGTCGCCGCGCAGGCGATAGCGTTCCAGGTTCTGGGTGCGGAGCCGGTCCTGGTTATCCTTGAACTCCTGGAACCACGGTGCGCTGTACCAGTTCACTGCGCGTACCGAGAAGTCTGGATTTTCGCGGACGTCGATGAGCGGGACTCGCATGTCCGTCAGCTTGGGGATGACCGTGCCGACATCGCCCGGGAAGTAGAAGCGGACAGCCGCGAACCGTTCCAGAAAATCATAGACGCCGAAGAGTGTACCGCGCTCGTAGAGTTGTTCCCACGCTCCGCCGGTGATGGCTTTCTCGGGATCGACACGCGGGTCGTCCCGGCCGGCGATGATGATGACGTTCTTCATGCCCTTGCGCCGTTGGATGACAAAGCCGTCCCGCCGCAGGGCTTTCACATCGGCGCCCCAGGTGCGCGTCCAGGCGTTGTCGCCCAGGACGATGGCGGGCACGTCGCCGCTCAGACTGCTGACGGTGGGGACGTTGCCGCCCAAGGCCTGATCCAGAACGGTCTTCAACTCCTTGGCCGCGAAGCTGACCACCGGCGCACTGCCGCGCATGACGACGATCTCTACGTTGGGTTTTCCCTTCTCCATCAAGGACAAGAGATCAGAGGCGTCGAGTTTGGCAGAATGGTTGTCGACGTACGGACTGGGTTCCGGCTGGGCCAGCGCTGTGAACGCGCTGGCAAGCAAAGCGGTGGCCAGCGCGAGGACGCGAAGGCGAATCTGACGCACAGAGGTGACGCGCATGAGCGGCGACTCCTTCCTCCGTTAGACGACTTCGGTATGGTGTCCGGTCCGGGGCACGGCGACCGAACAACCTGCCGTGTATGGGACCGCTCAGGAAATTTAGGACGCGTCAGGCATAAAGCAAGGGGAGGAAGCCCGGAGGCAGGGCTGTTTCAAGATCTGGCGCCACGTCTCGGAAGGCCACGCCTCCGCGCACACCCGGTAGGGGCGGCCTGTCCTCAGGCCGCCCCCCCCCGGCGTGGGGACACGCCGGGGGTACTCGCTGCACGCTACGGTCACGAATCTTGAAACAGCCCTGGCCCGGAGGGGCGTGGAACATCAAGATGCACGCTGCAGGCGGTGGTCTACCAGTACGACGGCTGTTTTTGCCAGCAGGGTGAGGCGCGGTTCAGCAGGATGTTGTCGCTGACCCATTCGGCATGGCCGTCCGGGTAGCCGGTGAGGCTGCCGCGGCTGTGGCGGCCGGGGAAGGGGATGCCCCAGGTCGTGCCGATCCACGCCAGCCCCGCCACGTTGGCGTCGTACACCTTGGGGCAGTAGACCAGTCGCCCCTGTGTCGGAGGCAGGGGGTTGGAGTCCTCTGATTCCATGATCATGATGGCCTCCGACGTGTTCTTGACCAAGCTCATTCTGGCCATGCGCGGTTGCGTGTAGCCGGCTCCGCCCCAAGTCGTGTCACGCGAGAAGGTGGGGAACACGACACCATAGGAGTAGAACGTGGTGGCTGTCTTCGCGAAGGCCGGCGTCGGGCACCGGTGTGCGTCATCGGTTTCCATATAGGGTTGGAGGAGGTTCACCCAGAAGCCGTTCCAACTGTAGGGCACGAACCAGCCATCGCTGTCCTCGATGTACATCAGTTCCGCGGTCACGAGCTGTTTCAGGTTCCCCGTGCAGGTCGCCTGTTGTCCCTTGGCCTTGGCCTGCTGCAGCGCGGGCAGGAGCATTGAGGCGAGAATCGCGATGATCGCAATCACGACCAACAGTTCGATAAGAGTGAAGGCCGCCGCCAGGCGGCGGCTTGAGGCCTCGGCGTGTTCGACACTGCCGGATGGAGTCATGTCTCGTTCTCCCAACGACGTGTTCCGCCTCGAGCGACACTTTGCTTCCCCCCCATGGCCTGAGGACCAACAGACACTACACCGTGACGTCTGCGAGTTCAAGTGCGGCAGGCACTTGCGTCGTACGGCCAGGGTGTTTGGTCCCGTGGCACAGCGGGGAGGCAGCGGAGCATGCCGGCGATGGCCTCAGGGGCTACGGAGCCTCGTAGGTGTACTTGGCGTAACTGCCCAGCAGATTCGCGGTGATCATGGACGCCACGTGGAAGTCGGCGTACAGGCACATGGCTTTCTGCCCGTTGTGTCGGAAGGCCAGGCCGTAGTCGGGGGTGGCCGTGGCCAGGAACGGCCAGGAGTTGACGCTGAAGACGACGTTTGCCCCGGGATAGGCCGAGGTCGGACCGGCGTAGGAGTCGGCAAGGTAGATCAGGTCTGCTGGACGCTTCAATATGGAATGTTGCCTCATCTTGACACCGGAATCGCACCGCATGTAGTAGTTCTGACCGTAGCTCAGATGGCACTTCCATGGCCACGTCGGCAGGCTGCTGTTCCGGTAGCTGTCTTCCGGGCACCAGTAGCAGCTTGCCTTGTCGGGTGTAACCGTTCCGGTGGGGTGGGCAACGCCGATGTATGGCGCCATGTCCGTGAAGAACCATTCGGATCCCCACATGGCCCCGGGGAAGAACTCCTCCTTGTCACTCAGGTAGAGCATGACGGCCGGGCCGATCTGCTTGAGATTGCCTATGCAGATCGCGGTCTTGGCCGCGCGCTTCGCGGACACGAGTGAGGGCAGAAGCATCGACGCGAGGATGGCGATGATCGAAATGACCACCAAGAGCTCGATCAGCGTGAAGGCGCGAGCTCGGGAACTCAGGTTCGTTTTTCGCATTGCCATTTGCGGTCGCTCTCTGTTCTGCGACTTGGGGCTCAAGGCCCAAGTCGCCGATTCCTCGGGCCAATCCGAATGTGCTACTATACCCCCCATTCCGCATTTGCCGTGCCCTATCGTGCCGCAAAGGTCGCGACGCGTCCGCGGTTCGCGAACCGTTGACCGTCCGGCACCGGGGAACTGCCAGACGAACGCCGCCGGCATCTGTCGGTGTCGTGGATCAATGCGCCGTGGAAGCAGAGCAATGCTGGAGCCATGCTGCTACCTTGCGCTGTCCCGTCTTGCCGTACACGTGCAAGCCGGTGGTGTTGGCTTGGTCGCCATGCGGCCGTGGGGGGGGGAGGGCTACTTCCCCGCCGGCTTCCCGAAGAAGCTCCGGAACACGTCTGCCGCGTCCGGGGTCTTGAGGACATCATTGAACGAGCAGACGTGCACCCGCGAACAGCCGCCGTCCAGGATGGCCTGCAGTTCGGCCCGGAGGCGCTCTGGCGACTTGACGGGGAAGTTGGCCGGCGTGTTGTAGTATCCGATCAGCGCGGCGCCGCGCGGTCGGGTGTGGTAGCGGTTGGCCTCCTGGGCGATAGTTTGCGAGTAAGCTTTGATCTTGTCCACGCTCCAGAACGGCTCGAAGAACCACGCCGCGGTCTGGCCGCACGCATTGAGGTTGAGCCGATTCCCGTACAACGGTTCGGGCAGGTAGACTGGGTAGACGTGCGTGATGACCTTTGCCTCGGGCTTGACGGAGTACGCATAGGCGGCCAGGCGGTTGTTGAAGTCCACCAGGGTGTCGAGCGAGAAACCCTGCAGGGCGACGTCGGGTGCGAGGCCCGGGTGCTGCGCCTGGTAAGTTTCGAGCAGTTTCCGTGACGTCGGACAGAGGCAGCAGCGGTAGTTCCGGTACCCGAAGTAGTCGAACGCGACCCCGCGCACGCCAGCGACGGCCAGCATCTCGTCGATCTGCTTCTTGAACGCCTCGATCACGCGCGGGTCGTGGAAGCAGAGCAGCGGCGTTTCGAGTACCTCGAGTTCGTTTACCGGCTCGCCGCCGAACTGGTAGCGCGACTTGCCGGGCGTCTTGTCCGCCTGGAGTTTCTTCAGTGCCTCCTGCTCGGCCGGGCTCATGATCTGCAGCGGTGGCTCGGTGTCGGGAAATGCCTTTTCCCAGGCAGGGATGTCGCCCAGGTACACCCAGGCGTAGACGCCGATGCCGTGCTGCTTGCCAAGTTCGATGAACGTTGCGAAGTTCGCAGCGTTCTCGTGGTGCACAACCAGTTCGGAAAAACCGACCTCGGCCGCCTTGGGCACCACGTCCTCCGCCTTGCCGCCGCCCCAGCCGGTGAGGACGCGTTCGCCAGTCTGCTGCGCCAAGGCCGGCGTCGCCGCCAGGAGCGCGCCCGCCACCAACGCCATGGTCCTGCACGTGGTTCTCATGGTGTCCAAACTCCTAACCCGGCGTAGCCGGAACCAAGACGAACACCGAACGTTGAACTTCGAACGTCGAACGCCGAAGTCTGGAGGCACTTCTTCCCCTCGACACCCGCTGGCCACGGCTTCGCGAAGAAGCCCCTGCCTTCGTCCGGGCACTACGTCGTGACAAGACGCCGTGGCAACCGGATGTCGGGAGGGCTGAACCCTGAACACTCCGTGCCACAGCCCTCTTGCCCCTTACCTCTTGCCGAACACTTCACGCAACGACTCGCAGTTGAGGACTTTTTCCTTTAGATCGTTCGCGGTGTAGGAGTAGTGGTTGGCGGCCTCGAAGCCGATGCGCGAGTCCTGCAGCACTAGTCCGTGCAGGGTTTTGGCGAGTTCGATCTCTTCATTCAGGACGCGAACGAGTTTCGCGTTTCGCGCCTTTTCCGGCAGTTTGCCGTCGCGGGTGCGGACAAAGACGATCTGCAGGTATGCGCTGCGGAAGTGGCAGTAGGCGGCGCGCGCCATGCGGTCGAGTTCGGTGTAGTTGGCGCGCTTCGCCTTGGGGACCAGGCGCGCAGCTTTCTCCAGCAGGGCCAGGCCGCGCTTCCAGCCCACACTCAGCTTGCGGAACTGGTCTTCGAACACGTCTTCGGGGTAGACGTTGCGCCAGCCCTTCAGGTTGTCGTACGGCAGACCTTGAACCATGGTCGACGCGTAGCCGGTAGGCGTTGCGTAGAGCAGGTTCATGGGGCCGCAGTTGTGCGGGGCGTTGTAGACCACGCCGACGGAGAACGGGTATTCGCGGAAGGCGCGGCTGAAGGCGCTCCAGGCTTTGCGGACCTGCGGCGCCGCTTTCGCGCCGTACCGTTCGACGGCCACGTCGGCGGCGGATTTGTCGATGAGGTCGAGGTTGCCGCCGGGGTAGCTGCCGTTCGTCCAACTCAGCATCAGGCCGGTGGCGCCGGCCTTGCGGAGTTTCGTCAGGTGTTCCTCCACCAGGTCGACCACCGGCAGGTACGGCACGGCGGACAGCTCCCAGCTCGAGTTGAACATCACCTTGGCGACGACGCGCATGCCGCGGCGGCGCGCATGTTCCCACATGTCCAGGGACCACTGGCTCGGGCCGACGCGCGAGATCGAGTAGTCGCCGACGGTCACCTCGACGCCCGCGGTGCGCGAGGCCAGCCCCTTCTCGCTGGTGGACATCAGGTCGACGGTCGTGGGGAGCAGGTCGATGGCCTGGTGCTGCCAGTCCGGGTGCCACGACCAGGTCCAGACGATCACGCGGGCGTCCGGCTTGACGCTGTGCGCGCCGTCCGCGGTGGCCCGGACGACGTCCGCAATCAGTTCTTCCGTGGGCCGGTTCGCGCAGTGCGGGCAATCCGCTTTGCGCCCTCGCGACGCGCAGTGCGTGGGCCATTCCGACATGTTGATGGTGAACACGCCAGCCAGGTCCGGGGCGGCGCGGAACAGGCCGGCGGTGGCGTCGCGGACGAGATCCAGGACGGCCGGGTTGGAGGTGCACAGGCCGCGCACGCCCAGGTCCGGGTAGTCGATGCCTTTCCATTCGGGGTGCACGTCGAAGGTCTTGCTCGACGTCGGGATCGCGCGCGGCTCGTTCAAGTACAGGTACAGGCCCATACCGTGCCGGGCGACGCGCTTGGCGAGCAGGTCCAGATTCTTCAGGCGTGTCTGCCAGCCTTTGGACAGCGCCGGGTCCGGTTTCCACGGCGTCATGAGGTACAAATGTCCCGGGAGCCAGACGGCGTTCACGCCCATTTCGGCCATCCTGGCGAGCAGCCCGTCCGGATAGGGATCCAGTTCCGGGTGCAGGAGCGAGTCTCCGTACACGGCGGAGTAGGAGAAGATGAGGCGCAGATCGAACGGGCCGCCCCGTTGCGCGGGCGGGCGCCGCATCACGGGCTTGCAGAAGGCATCGTAGAAGGCGAATGGCGGTTCTGTGTGCCGTGCCGTGCGCCCCGCCGGGAAGTGCGTCCGGGCAACTCGCCTGAGGGCGGCGGTCTGGCGTACCTGGTCAGGCGTCAGGGGCGTGAAGCGCAGCGGCTCGGCTTGGGGTTTGAGCTTGCCGAGCTTGATCCACAGGAAGTCTTCTTCCAGGAGTGCGAATTCCAGCTTCTTGGCGGGCCAGCCGATGAGTTCAAGAAGCTGCTCGTACGGGAGCAGGTGCCAGTTGTTGCGGATCAGCGTGCAATGACCGCGGGTCAGCCAGTGCGCGACAACGACCGGTGGTGTGCGCAGCCCCATGTCGCGCGCCAGCTTGAGTACGGTCGATTCGTCGGTGCCAAGGATTCCCGCCAGTCGTTCGACCGGGACCAGCTCCCAGTTCCGCCACACGAACGCCTGCTGTCGCGTCGGGAAGTGCGGGAACTCCAGCGCCTTGGGATGAGAACCGAGCGGCAGGTTGGCAATATCCCGATCAGATGGCATGCGGGGGCTCCTTGTGTCCCTGGCACGACGGCGTCCTGTGCGTCGCGGGGTTAGCCTGCCCACAATGTACTCCCACTTCTGCTTCCGTGCTGCCGCCGGATCGGGGACCCGCAGTGACGCCGGTGTCAGACGGTCCCGCCACGTTGTCCCGCAGCCCTGCACCTGCGACGGACGTAGTGTCTGCGGCTCGCCGATTGCTCTTGCCAAACTCGGATTGCCGGTGTCTTTTAAAAACCGGACACTGCCGTACGTCTCTAGGGTGTGAGCAAGATGGGTCCGGTTCCGGGTATGTGGCGGGCTCCACCAGTGGCAATGGCACGGCAGAACGAACCGGAGAGCAGCGTTGGAAGGCCGCTTCGACCTAGCCGCGGTTGTGGAGCAGTTCGAGAGCGCGTTGCTTCGCTATGTGGGCCACCTGATCGGCCCCGGGTCCGAGGAGATCGAAGATGTGGTGCAGGAAACGTTCCTGCGGCTGCATCGTCAAGTCCTCGAGGATGGCGGAGAGAGCGTACGCAGCCTCTCGAGCTGGCTGTTCCGCGTCTCGCACAATCTGGCGATGGACGCTGGGCGCAAGCGCCGGCAACGCAGTCAGCTCCAAGCGAAAGTGACATCGGATCCCGTGGTGAATCCCGAGGAAACAGGACGGTTGCCGGCGCCAGGCGAGGAGATGGGGCATGATGAGGCCTGCCGCCTGGCCATGGACGAGGTGCAACGGCTGCCGGAGGAGCAGAAGACGGTGGTGCTGCTGAAGATCATTCAGGGCTTTACGCTGCAGGAGATCAGCGATGTTACCGGGATGAAGATCGGCACGGTGAATTACCGCCTTACGCAAGGGTTGCGTGCCATGGCCGAGCGACTGCAGCAGGCGGGAGTGGTGTGACAAGGCAGGGATGAGAAATGAGGGATGAAAGGTGAAGGCTGAGTGTTCGGTGTTCAGCCCCCCCCTCGACACGCGACACCCGACCCTCGTCCGAGGGATGAAAGGTGAGGGCTGAAGGGGCAGCGGTGCGGGATGAGTTTTAGGCTGTAGGCTGTTAGGCTGAAGGAGGAAGGCTCGAATCGACCCAATCAAGGGCAAAGCCAGGTAGGCCGCACGGGGTCCCTATGCCCCCCGCTGGTTCCACCTTCAGCCTAAGCCCCTTCAGCCTATCCACCTGAGGGTTGCGGAGTGAGATGACCCCATGACCTGTAACGAGACACAGGAGCGACTCGCCGGGTACGTCTTTGACGAACTGGGCGGCGAGGAGAAAGAACAGGTTCGACGGCATGTCGAGACCTGCGAGGCCTGTCGCGCGGCCGCGGCGCAGATGCGGGCGGTGACCCAGCTCCTGCGCGACGGCGTGATGGCCGGTCCCGCCCCTGTGCTGAGTTCGGAGCGGCGGGTGGAACTGCTGCGTCGTGCCGCGGCCGATTCGGCAGCGGCGGCTGGGCCGCGCGAGGAGGGCAAGGCAGGGAAGATGCGCCGGTCGCTGCTGCTGTGGCCGCAGGCGGGTTCGGGGAATGAAGTGCTCTACTGGCGGGTGCTCGGGTTGGCGGCGGTCCTGATGCTGCTGGTCAGCGGGTTTGCGCTCGTCTTCCTGTCCCATGCCTTCCGTTATGTGGGGGCCAACTCGGAACTGGCGCGTCTGGCCAGGGAAGGTGCCCCACGCTACGACACCCCAGCCCCGGGCGAGCGCGACGTCAAGGCGCCGGCGCCGGCGATTGAGTTGGCGCTGGACCAACTGGGAGCGGCGGAGACGCCGCTGACGGTGCCTGCCAGCAAGCCTGCGGACGAGTCAGTCACGGAACTGGCAGATGCCAAGCCTGGTGCTCGAAGCGACGTGACCGTGATGCCCCCGGCGGCGGAGAGTGTGGCGAAAGTGGCGGAGGAGATTGCGATCGCGGATACGCCGCGCCAGGCGTCGGCGATCTGGGCCGAGAGGCGCGCAGAGGCCAAGCAGGACAAGGCGTTGGGGCTCCGCGTGGGCACTGCGGGGCAGGAGATTGCAGGCGGGGCTGGCGCGCCGGCGGATGAGGCCAAGGCGTTTGGGATGGCTGACGCGGTGGCGGAGCGGGCGGAGGCGGCCTTGCCGCAGAAGACGGCGCCTGGGCGCCCGAGTGCGGATGCCGCAGCGGCGCCGGCCGTGAACGCTTTGGCGCGCCTGCAGGCGAAGGACGAGGCAACGTCGCTGAGGGATCGAGGGCTTCTGCCGGAACTGGGGAAGGCGCAGGTCGAGAAGTATCGGCTGGTCGAGAAGGAGGAAGCTCCGGCCGCGGCAGCCCCCAGCCCGGGAATCCGAGCCGCCGCGGCGGCCGCGGACGGAGATCCCACGGGTAACGACAAGAAGCGGCAGCGTGGCACGACGGAGGTGGACCGCGATGCGCTGGCAAAGCGAAAGGCCGGTGGGGCGGCGCGGCGGTTGACCGAGGGGGGGCAAGGCGGAGTTGCCGGCGCAATGGCCGCCATCCCGGCGTCGCCCCCGGCGCCGGCGAAGGGCGCGTTGGTCGAGGCACAAGTCAAGCAGGCCCCCGTTCCCGCAGCCGCGGCACCGGCCCGGGGTGATGACTCCGAGGCCGCTGTGCAGGGGGGGCTGCGGTGGCTGCAGGAACACCAGAACCCGGACGGGTCGTGGTCCGAGTCGGCACCGGCTGCCATGACGGGGTTGGGGTTGTTGGCGTTCCTGGCGCACGGCGATGTCCCGCTCGCGGCCGCCGACTCGGGCCGGTTCGGGGTCACGCTGGTGAAGGCCATGCAGTACCTGGTGAACCGTGTGATGGAGGACACCGGGCCTGCGGGCGTGGCCCTGTCGCGGCCGGGAGTCAACGGCATTGTGACGGTGGCGTTGTCAGAGGCCTACGGGGTGATGCGGATTCCGTACCTGAAACCGGCCGCGGAGAGGGGGCTGCAGCGTATCATCGCCGGTCAACAGGCGAATGGCGGTTTCTCCCACGAATATGGTGGTGGGGGTGACTGGGACCTGGCGGTCAGCGGCTGGCAGGTTCAGGCGCTGGTGGCGGGGCGCAATGCGGGCCTGGATGTGCCGGGGTTGGACGCGAGTCTGCAGAAGGCCCGGGATTTCCTGAAGAAGGACGGCTTCCGTATGAAGCCGGACCGGCGCCGGGGCTGTTTCTTGCTCACGCCCAAGGGCCCGGCGACGTTACCGGTGCAGAGCATCGGCACCCTGGCGCTGCACTTGGCGGGCGAGGGTAGGTCGTCGCAGGCCCGTGCCGGAGCAGCACTGCTGACTCGCAGCATGGACCGCCTGATGGCCGATACCGGCGCGGACGATCCGTACGCCAGTCCGTTCTACGGTTGGTACTGCGAGACGTGGGCGCTGCGCTTCAACGGGTTCGCCGCGTGGCGGAAATGGAGTGCGGAGTTCTACCCGTTCCTCCGGGGGTTGCAGCAGGCGGACGGGGGCTGGATGCCGCCTGTGGCAACGGGACCTGCGCACGAGTACGATCCGTACTTTGCGACGGCCCTGGCCTGCCTCAGCCTGCAGGCCGGAGAGGCTCATTGCATGGCGGCTCTGAAGATTTCCGCAACCGTTGCGGCGAAGGAGGGGGCGGTGTCTGTTCTGGACGACGATTTGGCCGGGCTCGAGATCGAGATTGACCCGGACGGCGGTGCCGACCGTCCCGCCGCTCAGCAACGGGAGGGTCTCGAAGAGACGAAGCGCTGAGGCGCCGTGCGTTCGGACCGGGGCAGGGCGTGCACCCGAGGGATTGAGAACAACACACGACACCCGTCTGCGGTTGTCCGCACCGGCCGACAGTGGCGCGGAACCTCCGGGGCCGCGGCAGGGTGCTCGGGGCCGTCCCGGCCCGAGGCCATCGGCCGGAGACAGGCCGACGCACCCCGCTTCGGCGCGGGACGCGCCGAGCCACTGCTTGACCGAGTTCGTCCTGGCCGGGCCAAGCTGCGTTTCCGCCAGGCTGGACTTGCCCGCACAGGTTGCTTCTTTCGCGGCCGTCGCGTGTTTCGCAGGTGCCGGAACATCAAGGCCAACCCAGCGGGAGGCCGTTGTCCGCTTCAGTCTTTCCGGTACGCGCGGGCGAGGGCGAAGAAGTTCTTCAGGACTTTCCTGCCGTCGGGGTATGTGTCAGTGGCGCTTTCCGGGTGGAACTGCGTGCCGTAAACGGGCTTGTCACGATGACGAAAGGCCTGGACGCGGCAGTCGCGTGTGCTGGCGAGCAGTTCGAGTTCCGGGCCGAGCTTCTTGACCTCGCAGAAGTGATATTCCTGCACGCGGATCGTCTTGCCGAAGCCTTTGAACAGGGGGTCGCGTTTCAGGATCCGGACCGGGTACATTCCCCATTCCTTGAAGTAACCGGCCCGATAGGGTGCGAGGTCGGGTTCGTCGGCGCGAAGGCGTCGCATCGGCCCGATCCGGCTGCCGAAGAACGTTGCTACCAACTGGTGTCCGCCGCAGAGTCCGAGTTGGGGGATGGCGGACGTGCGGATGACGTCGCGGTACTCGGTCTGCTGAAGGACGTCATAGTCCTCGAACCGGGTCGAGCAGCCGCTGTGGCAGATGGCCCAGGGCTTGAGCGCCTCGAGCAGGCTGGGGCTGACTTGTTTGTAGTGCACGACCAGGCCGGTGTCTTCGGCCAGTCCCTCGAGCGTGTCGCGTACGTCGTACCACGACTTGCTCTTGCGGTAGTTCTCCAGCGTGTCGGTGACGATGTAGACGAACACGGATATGGCTCCTTCTCTGCACGGATTTCACAACGGGATTCGACGGCAGCACCGACAATAGCCAGGCACGGCGGCGAGCGCAAGCGCCGCGAGGCGGCGGAGACGGCGGAGCGCTTACGGGACCGGGACTTTGAACAGGGTGTCGGCAGCCGTGTCGAAGCCATGGCGGAACACTTGGCTTCCGACCAGCCAGCTACTGTGTCCATCGGCCATGACCGTGTTGATGCCGCGGCTGTGGCGTCCCATCACGTAGTCGGTCGACACCGAACCGGTCAGCAGATGGGTGGAGTTTTCGCCTTCCGGGTTACGGCCCATGCAGGTTCCCGGCAGGTACCAGAAATTCCCCGTCGGCGCGACCACTTCGTTCTGGCTGGTGCCGTAGGCCCCCGAATCGTAGCAGAAGAGCTTTCCGGCCGTGTCCCGGATCTGGGACAGTTTGAGCGGTAGTTTCAGGCAGGGGTTGGTGGGCGAGGGCGCGTTCTGGTCGGCGGTACGCGTGTCCCGGGTGATATTCCAGTTGAACCCGTAGTTTCCTTTGTAGGTTTCGGTTGTCCAGACCCTCATGGGACACCAGTACACATCCAGATTCATGACGTAAGGCCAGATGAGGTCCTCGTTGGTCTTCCAGTCGACGAACGCCCCGTTTCTGCTGACCGGCGGCGGGCCCGGCTGCCACGCCAGGCTGGGGACGAAAACGCCCTCGTAGTCGTCCGCGTACATGGCGGCGCCGGTGTTGAGTTGCCGGAGATTCCCTTTGCACAGGGCCTGCTTGCCCTTGTCCTGCGCGTTGCGCAGCGCCGGGAGCAGCATGGACGCGAGAATGGCGATGATCGCAATGACGACCAGGAGCTCGATGAGGGTGAACGAATGAGCCTTGAGCCTGACGCCAGTCCCTGAGTCTGCCGAAGGGGCGAAGGGTTTGATCAAGGTGAAGTTGCGGCGCATGGCGGACCTCTCTTCAGTTCTCGGCCATCCCGACGACGCTGGTGCAGTAACCAACGACCGTCTTCTCCGGTATAACTATACAGGCATACGCCGGTGGGCGCAATCGCCGCGGGTGGCGTGGGGCAATGCGTCAGCCCGTCCCGGCCGGCGGACCGGCCGGTCATACCTCTCGGGTTACTGGCCGGTTCGCGCCGCCACTGACCTCGCGGCAGTGGGGCGATCGATTGGGGGGGACGCCCCCTTTCCCCCCCCTAATTGGCGCCCCGCCCGGACGAGCCGGGCGGCGGCGAGAATCGACCTGCCAGTAACATGGGAGTCGCGGGTGGAGGCAGTACCGAAACCGACACGTCGTCTTGAGCCTGCGGGCAAGAGACTGCCCGCACCACTCGGCCCCGGTGGCCCGGCCAGTCCCTTGGCCGGCGTTTCACCTTCCACCCGCGACTCCCATGTTACACGCGACTGGAGACAGGCCGTTTGTGTACAGCCTTTGGGCTGTCCGGGTTACGCGTCGCACCCGGAGCAGGCTAAAGCCTGTACAACGGGGCGGCGTGTCACACGTGGGTATGACCGGGCGGGTTGCTGCCCGGGGGGCGCTGTCGCATTACACGCCCAGGCCGAACCGACTTGCACGCGTCGTGCGGCGAGAGTAGGATAGGGTACAGGCTATGAACGCGGCGCGGGGGGAGAGGCGGTACAACTGCCGCGCGGGAGCGCTGGCGCCCGGGTGACGCGCTCGCCGGACCGGCCTGGCGCGCCGGTGTTGAGACAATGATCGGGGTGCCATGGCGTTCACTGGTGAACGACCGGCTCGATTTGTTCCCGGCATTGGGCGCGGCCGTTGAACGGTATTCGGACAAGGGGTGGCAGGACGTGGAACACCATAATCCATATTCGTCTCCATGGGCGGGTCTGGCCGGCAGGTGCCGGGTCACTGTGGTGCTGGCGATCCTGACATCCGTCGTGGCGCTGGCGGGGCCGGAGCCGGTTGCCGACCAACTGCAGGTCAACGGGGGCTCGTACGCGGTGCTGCGCACGGCCCGCCATGAGACCTACGACGTGACGCTGAACCTGAAGCCGCCGGCCGGCGCGCCGCAGTTTGAGAAGCTCGACGTGCTGGTCGGGTATGCGGACACCGCACCGTACGGGCGTCTGCAATGGGACAGCTCGGGCGTCCGCCTGGACGTGGTGACTCCGAATGGGACGGAGTCACTGGTGTCCGCGCCAACGGCGCTGTTTCCCGAACTCAAGTCCGGGGGCACGCTGGTTCTGAAGCGACATACCCGCTGGTTGGAACTTGTCGCTGCCGAGCGGCAGGTGTTCCGGGTCCTCGATGAACGCATCGGGAAGGGTGCGGTGGCCGCGAGCGCAGGGCCCGGATGCCCTCAGGTTGTGGACGCGGCGTACCAACGGGTGGAGCCGATCCTTTTTGCGGACGACTTCGAGCGCACCGAGGAGGAGGCCAAGAGTCTCGGGTCGTGGGAACCTGTGTCGGGCGAGTGGCGACTGTACTCGGTCATGGAGCAGGTGAAAGCCAACCCGGACGCCAAGATCCGCGCCGGCCACGAGCCGGAGGCGGAACGCAGCGCCAACCCGTTCTGTCTCTCCGGCAAGGCGGTGGGCGGGGCAATGATCCTGACCGGGCATCCGTTCTGGGACGATTACTCGTTTGCGGTGTCCGTGAAGCCGGGCGGCGGCGAGTGCGGGCTGGTGTTCGGGGCGCGGGATCTTGCCGATACCTGGCTGGTGCGGTGGACGCTGACGTCACTGGGAGTCGCGCCTGGGCGTGTCGAACTGGTGCGGCGCGCGGTGGGTCAGGAGGAGGCGCTGGGCGCCGCGTGGGTGCCGGGCCGGGTTGGAAACTGGTACCGTATGGAAGTGCGCGCGGTGGGGGCCCGGATCGAGGTGTTGATCGACGGGGCAAAGGTCCTGGACGTCCGGGACGAGCGTTGTGTCGGCGGCCGGATCGGGCTCTGCATGCGCGGGGAGAATGAGACGTTGTTCGATGACGTCGATGTCCGCAGTTGGGCGCCGATCGAACTGGCGACGGACGCGGACTCGACATCGGCGCGGGGCGCCGTGTTCGGCGCCTGGGGCACGGCGATGGGTGCGGACGACAGGTTGGCCATACGCGTTCGACCGGCGGCCAGCGCCGGGCCGGCGATCTACGGGCTGGGGCGGCCCCAGTGGCCGGTCTGCCGCCTGCGAGCCGAGGTCGCCGTGGCCGCACCCGACGCCGCCGTCGGGCTGGTCTTCGGCCTGGCGGATGCCCGGAACTACTCGCGGGTGAGTCTTGTCCCGGGGCAACCGGCGCAGTTGTCATTCGTGCGGGTCCAGGACGGAAAGGAAACGACGAGCGCCAGCGTGGCGGTTGCCGCGGACCTGCGGACTGCGCACGTTGTGGAGGTGGATCCGGCAGGGGACGGGCTGCTTCGCGTCTGGCTGGACGGGACGCTCGAGATGCGGGAGTCGCTCCCCGGTGCGGCAGGCGGGTGTGTCGGGCTGTGGGCTGCCGGCAGTGGCACGGTTGAGTTCCGTGACGTCACGCTGTTTAGCGAGGCGGTGGGTGACTGGGAGAGGCCGGTGAACGTGGAGATCTTCGCCGGTGACCCGTACATGCAGGGCTGGGCTTCACCGCGCTGGGCCTGGCTGCCGGCCGGGCCCGAGCCGCCGGGCGGGCACGGGCAGCCGGGGCTGTACCGTCACCAAGGCGATTTCTACGGGCCGTTCCGGCTCAAGGCGCCGGTGTGCAACGGCATGAGCCTGTTCTTCGGCCTCGAAACGGTCGAACCGGAACACGGGTATTCCCTGGCCATGGCGGTGGACGAGCGCGCCGGCACTGGCCAGGTCCGGCTAACCCGCGACGGCCTGGCCGTGCGCGAGGCCACTTTCCCGCTCGGCGAGAAGCGGGTTATCCCAGGTCAGCAGATCGTCAACGAGAACGTCGGCGCGCTGCCGCCGACGCCGGACACGACAAGCTTCGGGGAGTGGTCGTTCGAGCGGGACGGCAAGTGCATGTGGTTGACCGTGGCGGGCAAAGAGTTGTTCAGCGTGCGCGAGGACACGCCGTTGTCCGGACGGGCCGTGGGCATGCAGATTCGCGAGCCGCTGGACTTTCTCTACGTCAGCATGGTCCGTGGCCAACTGCGCGACTACCTGTTCGAGAAAGCGGCCGCGGACTGGGTCAAGGCCGGGTCCTGGGAAGTGACGAACCGGTTCGCCTGCGACCCGCGCTGGTCGCACATGAACGGGCGCAGTCGCGGCGTGGCCGTGCTGTGGAACAAGCTTGAGTTTCCGGGCAACTTCACGCTGGAGTACTACGCCGGCATGGGCATGCGCCAGGGCGACCTGCGCGAGGGCGCCGAGCGCACGCCCTACCCGCGCGTGGGCGACATCAATGTGGCCTTGTGCGCCGATGGCCAAGACCTGTTCTCCGGCTACAACCTGGTTCTGGGCGCCTGGGACGAGTACTGGTCCGAGAAATGGTCGCAGTTCTGGCGCCTGGACACGGTGCTGGACCAGACGGACCGCGAACTGATCCCGCGCACTCGCTACCACCGCGCGAACGTGCGCCCCATCGAGGTGGAGTGGGACCCGGGTGGCCGCGCCGTGCATGGGGCCTGGTACTTCGTCAAGATCCGCAAGACCGGGAGCCGGTTCGACGTGTCGTTCGACAATGTGCCGGTGTTCTCGGTGACGGACCCGTCGCCGCTGGCGGGGCGGCGCCTGGCGCTGTGGACGCAGCACAACAGCATTGTGGTGGCGCGCGCCAAGATCGGTTACGAGCGCCTGGTGACGCCGGCCGTGGCGTGTGCGCCTCCGCCGCCGCCTGCCGCCGTGTGGCCCGCCGCGCCCGCCGCCGCGGTTGCGACGGGCGCGGAACCGTCGACCGTCGCGGCTCCGGCGGAATACCGGTTCGACTTCGAGGCTGGCACGCAGGGCTGGGCGCCGTTTGCCGGCGACCAGAGCGCCGAACTGGTTTGCGCACCCGGCGACCGTGCGGGGCGCGGCGCGTACAGTCTGGAGTTGCGCAACCTGCACGCGGGCGGCGATTTCGGCGTGACCCTGCCGGTCAACGGTCTCGACCTAGGGCGCGTCAAGGCCATCGAGATGGACTGCTGCGTGCCGCCGGACACGGCGGTCAATCTCTACATCAACCTGACCGACGAGCCTCTGGAGCACTACGTCGTTACGCTGTCCGGGCCGGACAAGGATGCCCCGAACGTGATCGGACTGGGGCGGTTTTCGCCCTTCAAGCCGGACGGGACGTGGCAGCACGTCCGGTTCGAGCCGGGAGCGGCGCTGTGGCGGACGACGGCGGACAATCCCCTGGCCTGGAAATCCGCGCTGGTCGTGCACGAGATGGTGCTGGGCATGTTGCACGAGGGCTACCTCAACGCCGGCATGGAGAAGAACAAGCAGGGCGCCACGTACCGGATCGACAATGTGCGGATCGAACTGGGCGACCCGGCTCAGGCGCTGACGGTGGCGGAAACACGGCCGCGCGAGGGCGGTGCGTGGGGCGGCGAGCCGGTGGTGGTGCGGTTCGGCCTGGCGTCGGGTGCGCACCCGGTGCTGGCCGCCACACGCTTGACGGTGTCCGGAAAGGCGGTGCCGGTGGGCGAGACCAACACGCGTTATGACCCGGTCACGCGGGAACTATCCATCGACCTGTCGCGCAGTGATTTGCGCTTTGACGACGGGGCGGAAGCCGAGTTCGACCTCCGGTCCCTGAGCTGTTGGGACGTCCCGCCGCCGCCCGCGAGCGTGGTGCCCAAACCGTTCGCCAGGGATGCCGCGAAGCCTGCTGCTCCGGTCGAGGCGGCCAGGGAGGCCGGCGCTGGGGTCCGGTGGCGTGTCCGCATGGACTGGCGTGCGGACCACACGCCGCCGTCACCGGTGCGCCTGGCCGCCGGCATGACCATGGTCCGAGATTTTGATACGGGTTTCGACGGTGTGGCTCTGTCCAACCCGAACAGCAATGCGTGGCTGTTTCGTATGGAGCGCCAACCGGGGTCGGGGAACTCCGCGCTGCGGGTCCTCAACCGGGTCTGCGGCAGCGACTTTGGCGTGAACCTGGCGATGGATCGGTTTTCCGCCGGCGAGTATCCGCTGCTGAAGTTCATGTACGCGACTGGCGAGTGGGCACACGCCGACTTCCAGTTCAAGGTCGGCAACCAGGTTGGGACGATCGGCTTCACGGACGTGGACCCGGAGGGCAATCTGCTGGGGACCGTCGCGGGTGTGGTGAAGGACGGTGCGTGGCACGAGGCGCGTGTCGACCTGGTTGGCGCCGTGGGCGGCGGTTCGAGCCCCGACCTGGCGAAACGCTACGACGTGACGCAGTTGGCGCTGGGCGACTGGGACTATACCTCCGTGCCGCCAGGGGTGAATCACGCCATCGACGAGTTGCAGTTCGTGCGGGTCATTCGCACTCGGCCGGAGTTCTGGATGCAGTGGAGCGCCACGGACCCCAGCGGCATCGATGGGTACAGCTACGCCTGGGCGCCTCAGGCTCTGGACGACCTTGACATGGTCGCGGAGACCGCGGAGGATGGGGCGGCGTTCAAGGAGCTGCCGGACGGCGAGATGGTGTTCCACATCCGGGCTCGCGACCGGGCCGGGAACTGGGGGCCGATCGCCCGGTTTCCATTCCTGATCGATAACACGGCTCCGGAAGTCGCCGCGGTGCAGCCACCAGGGGGCTCCGGGGCCGCGGCGTCCGTGATCCAGATTGCGTTCAAACCGGGGGTGGCGCGCGTGGACCCGGGCGGATTGGAGTTGTTCCTCAACGGTTCGAAGTGCATCACCTCGCCTGGCACTACCAAGTGGGACGACGCGGCGCAGAGTCTGTCCTGGGACATGGTGGCGGCGCGGCGCGGCATGGTCAAGCCGGTGCCAGACGGCACCGAGATGGCGTTCCGTCTGACGGGGATCCGGGACTTCGCGAAGAACGAGGCGCCAGCGCTGGAGTGGAACTGGCGGCTTGATTACGCGAAGGACAAGGAGGGGCCGGTTGTGCCGCGCGTAGCCTGCTGGCGCCAGGACCGCATGCAGTACGACGACTTCAGCGCCGGGGTCGGGCCCTGGCGCGTGCAGGGGCAGAAGCAGAGCACCCAGGCGGAGACCATCACGGACCCGGAGTCTGGCGACATGTGCCTGCAGGTGAGCAAGATCGGCGAGGGGCAGAAGTTCGGTCTTTTCCGGCACTGGGGTAACACGCCTCTGGCGGAGACGCCGGTCGTGTCCTTTGACTACAAGGTGATGCCGGACACGAAGATCGACCTGCTGCTGAACGTGGGTGGGACGTGGCACGCCGTGGTGCTGACCGGGGGCGGGCAGGCGCCCGTCATCGGGCGCGTGGAGGACGCCAAGGCCGACGGCCAGTGGCGTCACGCCACAATCGACGTGGAAACCATGGTGAAAACAGCCTTGCCGGACCTCAAGGAGCCGCGGTGTCAGAACGCTTACCTCGGCGAATGGCAGGCACGCGCCAACAAGGTTGGCGCGTGTTTCCGGGTCGACAATTTCGCCATTGTCGGGCCCGGGTCGCCGGTCCCGCGCGTCTACGGCTCGGCGGCGGACGTCAGCGGCATTGCGGCCTGGGAGGTCGGGCTGGACCGGGACCCGCGCGGCCGCCCGAACGAAGAGCAGGCCCCGCAGTCGGGTTGGACGAACCTGCCGGGCGTCGATGAGGCCGGAATGTGGTTCTTCCACGTCCGGGCGCGCGACGGGGCTGGCAACTGGGGTCAGTCGGCGCATTTCCCCTATCTCTGCACCGAGCCGTTTGCGGTGTCGGCCGACGACGGGTGGGAGGCTGAGCCGGGCTGGGCCGTGGCCGTTCGCCGGGGTGCGAAGGTGTTGCCGGACCGAGTCTCCGCGGCCGCGACCGCGACGGGGCGGAATCGGTTCCTCAATGTCGAACTGGTGACGGAGGGGAAGGGCGAGATGGAAGTGTCGCGGGCGGTCCAGTGCCGGGTCGGACCCGGGGCGGTCATTGTGGCGGACCTGTTCCACGACGCTCGGGATCCCCTGCCGGTGTCCGGGTTCGTGGTGCCGGAACCCGAGAAGGGGCAGGAACGGGGGAAGGGGCAGAAGCAACGAAAAGAACCGGCGCCGGTCGTGTCCAAGCGCGTCGAGGTGCCTGGCGGCAAGTGGACCCGGGGCGTGCGGTTCGAACTGCCTATTCCCGCCGCGCCCGCGACGGCCGGAGCGGACATGACGCTGCAGTGCCAGCAGCTCGGCTTCCTGGTCGGCGCGAAAGGCCGCCAGCGCGCCTCGCTGGTGCTCGACAACGTGCGCGTCGAGGGCATCCAGGCGCAGCCCGCGGCCGCGCCCGATGCACCGGCGAAGTGACGCCACGGCGCGGACCCTAAGGCTCAGCGGTGACCTTGAAGGCGCGCTCGGCGCGTCTGGCCCAGTCCAGCCGCAACTGGCGCGCACGGCAGCGATTTTCAGCAATGCATCCCCTGTGGCCCCTGGAATAAGTGCCCGCAGGGCCGCAGCGCAGCGGAGTTATGCCGGCTTTTCCGCTTGACTGGAGCCGAACGCTGCCGTATTCCCGTCAAGGTGCGTTCCGGACAGCGCCCAACCCCAAGGGGTCCGGGGAGTCTGCGACGCCCCGGCAGGGGTGCAGGGGGCGGCGCCCCTTGCCAGGGGTTCGGGGGCAGCGCCACCGATCCGGGCGGGGTTCGCACGCAGGCCTGGCGGAGTGCGAACGCCGCAACCTCAAACGGCAGGCAATGGGTCCGGGGACGGCACGCGCGGCGGCCGCGGGCTGCGGCGGACACCGCACGGGACGGCCACGGACGCTTTGCCGTTCTTCGCTGCAACCACCGATCGGCGCGAGGTTCGTGTGAAGCTCGCGGATGGGAGAGAGAGTCGAGCGGCGGCAAGGGGGAACTTAGCGCTACGCGCAACTGGGGACCATGGTCCATTGTCCATAGTCCTTGCAGCACAGTAACATGTGTAGCATTTCCGATACGTGAGTTAGCGAGCCCCCGAGCGACCCCGAAGGCACAGCCGAGGGGGAACTTCAGCCCGAAGGGCGGGGCGGTCGGGGGATGGCAGCGAGCGACAAAACGTGGCAGAGCGAGTCGGCGCAGCGACCCGGTAGGGGCTGCAGAGCGCGATCAACGCGCCCCGCACCAGCGAGCGAAAGGCGGGCGCTCCGGGATACCGAATCCCGACTCCAGACCGGGCAAATGTGCTTAAAAAGGTAGGCGCGACCCCGGGGTTTTTTCGCCCAGACATGATCGGGCGGCAGACCACCCGGGAGCCGCTGACGCAATGCTCCCTGTGACTCTCCCGGGTTGACCGGGTGCGGCTGGGTCGGTACATTGAGGCACGGTAACGGCTCGGGTGCCGCGTTGAGCGTGGTGGCGCGTGGGTTTCGGTGTTCAGTGTTCGGTGTTCAGGAATGGGACGCGCTGGATTAGGTAACCTCCGCAAGGTTGCCGGTTGAGTCTGAACCCTGAACACTCCCTCGGGGCCGCGGGCATTGGCTGTGGGGCGGTTGGTTGCGAGGATACGAGCGATGTTTGCACTGGCATGGAAGGAACTGTCACGGCGCCCGGGGCGGGCGGTTCTGTCCGTGCTCGGGTTCATGCTGGTGGCGTGGTTGGTGGCGGCGGCCATGTGCATTGGGCGTGCGGTGCGCGAGGCGGCGAGCGAGCCGCTGCGGGTAGCGGGCGCGGACCTGATCGTCTACCGCAAGAGCGCGCCCTGCGCGTTTGCGCCCGTGAAACTGCCGAAGGACCTCGGCGCTATGACGATGGAGGACGTGGCGCGGATTCGGGCGTTGAAGGGGGTCCGGTCCGCATCCGGCGCTCTGGTGGTGTGGGCGTTCGAGAAAGGGCAGCCGACGGTGGTCACCGGCGTGGTGCCGGGGAGTGTGAAGGCCGGGCCGCTGCGGCAGTACCGGTCGGGGGAGCGGTGCTGCGTGTTGGAAGAGGGGCGGTTGTTCGAGCCGACCGAGCGTGACGTGACCATTGTGGACCGTGCCTTTGCGGACCAGCGCGGGCTCAAACTCAACAGCATGGTGCGGCTCGGGCCGCGCGAGTTCAAGGTGGTCGGGATCCTGAAAGTGGCCGGGGTGGCGGTGATCGGCGGCGGCCAGGCGTATGTGCCGCTGGCGACGGCGCAGGAGATGCTGGAGCAGGGGCCGATCGTGGTGTATGCGTTTGTGACCACGGACGCCGACGCCGACGCCGACGCCGACGCGACGCGGCTCGGAGACGAGATCCGGGCCATCGTCGGGGAGGGGTGCCAGGTCGCGACGCAGGAGTCGCTGCCGGGTGAGATCAGCCGCGCGGTTGCCATCACGGCGGGGAGTACCTTGGTGTTCGTGTTGCTTATCCTGATCAGCGGCGGACTGCTCATCATTCGTGCCGTGCTGTCGTCGGTGCGCGAGCGGGTCGTGGAGATCGGCATTCTCAAGGCCATTGGCTGGCGGCGGCGCGATGTGGTGCGACTGATCGGCCTGGAGACACTGATGCAGGGCGCGCTAGGTGCGCTGCCTGGCACGGTGCTCGGGTACGTCACGGCGTTCGTCGCCTGCCGGCACTTGAATCTGAAGTTGCCGGGCGCGTTCAACTCGTATCCGGCCTGTGCGACCACCGCACCGGCCTCTGAACTGATGTTGACCCCGACGGTTGGGCCAGTGGGCGTAATCGCGGTCTTGGTGCTGACCGTGCTCCTGGCGCTGGTGGCGGGTGTCATTGCGGGGCGCGTGGTTGCTTCGCGCGCGCCGATGGAGTCGCTGCGGCAGGCGTAGGGGAGCGCGGAGCACGGAGCAGGGAGCAGGGAGCACGGAGCAGGGAGCAGGGAGCAGGGAGCAGGGAGCAGGGCGGAGGATTGTGTGTGGGTATGTGAGTGTATGGGTGATCGCAGGCCGCGGGGACTTCGCCCTCGACACCCGACACGCAACACCCGTTACGGAATAGGCTGGTGCGGTGCATGGGTACAGACGCGACAACCACAGCAGGCGAACGGGCGGGTGCCGGTGGCGGCGCAGGCGCCGTCGCTGATGCGGTGCGCCTGGAGAACGTGACCCGGGCGTACCGGCGCAGGGATGTCGAGGTCCGCGCTTTGGACGGCGTGACGCTGACTCTATCCAGCGGCATGGCCACGGCGGTGACCGGGCCGTCCGGGTCGGGAAAGAGTACCCTGCTGTCCTTAGCGGGTGGGCTGGAGCGTGCATCGGCGGGCAAGGTGACGGTGTTGGGCACGGATCTGGGGACGTTGCCGGAGGAGGCGCTTGCGGAGTTGCGCCGGGATCGGTTGGGTTTTGTCTTCCAGAACTACCATTTGATTCCGACGCTGACGGTGTGCGAAAACGTGATGCTGCCGTTGGTGCCGCGGTTCGGTCTGACACTGTCGGCGCGCGTCAGGGCGTTGCACAGTATCGAGAAGGTGGGTCTGGAGAATCGGATCCATCACCTGCCGAAGGAGTTGAGCGGGGGTGAGCAGCAACGCGCCGCGTTGGCGCGCGCGTTGGTGATGCGGCCGGCGCTGATCCTGGCCGATGAGCCCACCGGGAACTTGGATCCGGCCAATGCCGCGGTCGTACTGGACCTTCTCTTGGGATTGGTGCGCGCGGACGGCATTACGGTGCTGCTCAGTACGCACAGTCCCGAGGTGGCGGCCCGCTGCGCGCGGCAGGTGCGTCTGGAGCAGGGCCGAGTGGTAGAGGCGACAGGGTAGGGTAGAGTGTTCAGGTGTCGGGTGTTTCAAATTCGCCCGATGAACTCGATGAACTCGATGAGTCCGATGAGTCCGATGAGTCCGATGAGTCCGATTCGCGCCACGAACGTATCCGGAGATGAGGCCCATCCATGAATCCGGTCGGCATGGACGATGATCAGGCCGAAGTGGTGCGTCGCGAGGCGGAAGGACCGCAATTCCGCAGCGAAGCGGCGCGCTGGGAGTTCGAGCGCGCCCGGCGCCAGCGGCTGGTCGTGTGGGTAACGCTTGTGTTGGTTGTTCTGGTGGGTTGGGGCTACGGCATGTACCGGCTCGGGCAGCGCGGGCACGTGGCGGGCGGCGAGGCGGCCAGCGAAGGGGGCAGCGGATGCAGCAGCAAGAGAGAGGGCCAGATTGAGCCGGTGGGGCTGGCCTCGGCCAAAGTCAAGGTCCAGTGCATTCTACCCAGCGGCAGTGACTGCCATGCTTCGATCGTGAAATTCCTCATCGACACTGCCGGCAAGCACCCGGAGCAGATTCGGGTCGACTTCGATGCCATGGAGGGTTATTCCGAGAAGGAGCTGAAGGACAAGGTTGGCTCTTTTTGCGCCGGGATCCTGATCAACGGGAAGGCCGATTTCGCCCTGAACCTTGATGGCAAGCCGGTTCACGTGAGCCTGGTCGGGACGGTTCCCTCGCACTTTTCGCTGTACGAGGTGGGCGAGGCGCTGCAGGCCGCGTTTGTCCGTGAGTACGGCGCGGTCGACGCACCCATCTACGCCTTGCCCGAAGGCGAGAAGAAGATGGTTGTGTCTGCCACGCAGCAGGGCGAGGCGCCGGCGAGCCAGACGGACGGCAGTGAACCGGAACTGAAAGTGCAGGGGTTGCGGGAAATCGAGCTCAAGGAATAGCCCGCCTCATCTGTCGCCACGTGTCTTCCGGACCGTGTGAACGCGGAACGACGAGCCTGGGGTGCGTCTCCGTCGGCGGGTGCATTCGACAAGGGCCTTTCGGGTGGCTATAGTACGGTCTTCCTTTTCGGTTCCGTGTTAATTATCGGTTTAAGGAGAGACAACCTTGGGCAATCAGTACAACAAGCATGAGAAGCGCGCTCGGCGCAAGCGTTACAATCTGCGGGTCAAGGCCCGCGTGCGGGCCGCGAAGGTCAAGCGCTAGTCCGGATGGTTCACGAGGCGTGTGTCCTCGTGATCAATCTCTTGCGCCGCACCAGGTTGCGTCGCACGGCTTGGTACGCTTCGCTGGCTCGGGTTCGGCCCTGGGCAAGAGGCTTGATCGCCTCCCGTCAAGGCCCGTACGGTGGCGGGTTCAAGAAGCGGTTGCCGCTTCAGCAATGGACCCTGCCAGACACAGCTTCCCGGATTCCCGCGCCGTCCCGAATCGGGGCTGGACAGCAGGATCTTCGAGACACTGCCAAACAACCCGGACGGGCCGAGGCGAGCGTTGTCAAACTCTCGCCTGGGTCCGAGCCGGGGATTTTGTGTTTCAGCATCCAGTCGGATAATGTATGCAGGAAGGAGCACCGCGCACATGTCGAAGAAGTATGTCTATTCCTTTGGGGGCACGGAGACTGAGGGTGACGCGAAAATGAAGAATCTGCTGGGTGGCAAAGGCGCCAACCTGGCGGAGATGTGCCGGTTGGGACTGCCTGTGCCTGCCGGGTTTACGGTGACGACCGAGTGCTGCACGGACTACTACGCCAACGGCTGCACGCTGCCGGCGTCGTTGACCGCGGAAGTGGAAGCCGCCCTGCGTCGCACCGAAGCGGCGATGGGCATGACGTACGGCGACCCGGAGAATACGCTGCTGGTCTCCTGCCGTTCCGGCGCGCGCAAGTCGATGCCGGGCATGATGGACACGGTGCTGAACGTGGGGTTGGCGCCCTCGACGATTCCCGGTTTGATCAAGAAGACGAACAACCCGCGGTTTGTGTGGGATTCGTACCGCCGCCTGATCATGATGTACGCTGACGTCGTCATGGAGAAGGCCGAGGGGCTGGAGCCGGCCGAGGGCAAGGGCATCCGCAAGATTCTTGACGAGATGCTGGACAAGTACAAGCACAAGAAGGGGTACAAGACTGATACGGAGATGACGACCGACGACCTGAAATTCCTGGCCGATGAGTTCAAGAAGGCGGTTCTGAAGTACATCGGCAAACCGTTCCCGGACGATCCGATGGCTCAGGTCTGGGGCGGCATTGCGGCGGTGTTCAAGAGCTGGAACGGCAAGAAAGCCGTATCGTACCGTCGGATTGAGGGGATTCCGGACGAGTGGGGCACGGCGGTCAACGTGCAGTCGATGGTGTTCGGCAACATGGGTGACACGTCGGCGACGGGTGTGGCGTTCACGCGCAACCCGGCGACGGGCGAGAACAAGTTCTACGGTGAGTGGCTGGTCAACGCTCAGGGCGAAGATGTGGTGGCGGGAATTCGCACCCCAAGCCCGTTGAATAACGACACCAAGAATGAGCAGAACAAGCACCTTCCGAGCATGCAGGACGCCACGCCGGCGACGTACACGCAGCTCGACGGGATTCGCACCGTGCTCGAGACGCACTACAAGGACATGCAGGACATCGAGTTCACGATCCAGGAAGGCAAGCTGTACATGCTGCAGTGCCGCGTCGGGAAGCGGACCGGCACGGCGGCGCTGAACATGGCCATGGACATGCTGGCCGAAGGACTGATCGACGAGAAGACGGCGGTCATGCGCGTCGAACCGAAGCAGCTCGATGAGTTGCTGCACCCGATCATCAACCCGGACGCCGAGAAGAAGGTGACGCCGGTGGTCAAGGGCTTGCCGGCCGGGCCGGGCGCTGCCTGTGGCGAGATTGTCTTTTCGGCTGAGGCCGCTGTGGCGGCCACCCGCGCGGGCAAGAAGGTCCTGCTGGTTCGCGAAGAGACCAATCCGGAAGACGTCGAGGGCATGCGCGCGGCGGTCGGCATTCTGACCGCGCGTGGCGGCATGACGTCGCACGCGGCGTTGGTGGCGCGCGGCTGGGGCAAGTGCTGCATCGTGGGCGCCGGCGCCATGCACGTGGACGTCAAGGGCAAGAAGGTCAAGGTTGGCGACCAGGTCTTCAAGGAAGGCGATGTGCTGACTCTGAACGGCAGCCGGGGCCATGTTTACAAGGGCGCCCTGGCGATGATGGACGCCTCGGAGAACCCGCGTTTCCAGCAGTTCATGAGCATGGTCGACAAGTTTCGGAAGATGGGCGTGCGCACCAATGCGGACACGCCGGCGGACGCGAAGATTGCCCGCGCGTTTGGCGCCGAGGGCATCGGCCTTTTCCGTACCGAGCACATGTTCTACGGTGAAGGCTCGGACCAGGCGCTGTTCCTGCTGCGCAAAATGATCCTCAGCAAGTCGCTCGAGGAGCGGCGTGGCGCCCTGGCCGAGCTGTATCCGTTCGTGAAGCATGACATCAAGGCCACGCTGGAGGCCATGGAAGGCCTGCCGGTGACCATTCGCCTGCTCGATCCGCCGTTGCATGAGTTTGTGCCGCAGAGCAAGGAGAAGCAGGCGGAACTGGCCAAGGCGCTGGGCATCAAGCCGTCCGATATCAAGAAGCGCGGTGAAGCGCTGCACGAGTCCAATCCGATGATGGGGCACCGTGGCGTGCGGCTCGGTGTGACCTACCCTGAAGTCACCGAGATGCAGATCCGCGCCATCTTCGAGTCGGCCGCGGAGTTGATCAACACGGGGAAGGCGGTGCATCCGGAGATCATGGTGCCCGTGACTTGCGACGTCCGCGAGCTGGAGGTGACCAAGAAGGTCGTGGACCAGGTTTACGCCGAGGTCCTGAAGGCCAGCGGGTTGGCGAAGATCGAATACAAGTACGGGACCATGATCGAGATCCCACGCGCGGCGTTGCTGGCCGACCGTATGGCGAAGGTTGCGGAGTTCTTCTCGTTCGGCACCAATGACTTGACTCAGATGGGGTTTGGGTTCAGCCGCGACGACATTGGCGGGTTCATGAACGACTACCTCGACCAGAAGATCCTGGCTGCGGATCCGTTCCAGACCATCGATCAGGACGGAGTCGGGCAGTTGATCCAGATGGCGACCGAGAAGGGCCGGCAGACGCGGCCTGGGCTCAAGGTCGGGATCTGCGGCGAGCAGGGCGGCGACCCGGCGTCGGTCGTGTTCTGTTACAAGACGGGCCTGAACTACGTCAGTTGCTCTCCGTACCGCGTGCCGATCGCACGCCTGGCGGCGGCACAGGCGTCGATCCAGGGTTGAGGCCAAAGCGCGTTTGAGATTCGGGTTTTTTACCACAGCGCGGCGGGTTGTCCCGCCGCGCTGTGGTGTTTTCGTGGGGCAGAGACAAGAGGTTCCAGGTTTCGGGTTTCAGGCGGGAAGAAGGGGCAACGGATGGAAGGGGGGGGCGCGTCATCGTTGCGCCGTGGCGCGTGGGCGCCGGCGGCGTGCGAGAAGTCGGACTCGTCAGGACATGTCGGGCGCGTCCGACGCGTCCGACGGTTTGGTCGCCGCCGCCAGTCCACGGTGGGCCGGCACTGCACGTTGGAACGGGTCGCCGCCTCACATCCGTTCTTCGCCCGGGTCGAGGCGGCGCTGGCCGGTTTTCACGACCGGAGCCGGCCCGATGAGCGGCTTGACGCCTTCCACCTGCGTGATGCGGCCGACGAGACGGTCGCGCATAGCGTCGGCAACCTTGCGGTGTGAATCCAGGCCTGCGAGGTTCTGAAGTTCGTACGGGTCCGATTGCAGATCGTAGAGGAACTGCTCCACGTAGCGGTCGGACGCTGAGTCTTTCCATGCCTGCCGGTCCGGCGCGTGAACGCTGTACTTCCAGCGGTGTGTGCGCACGCACCGGCCGACCTGTGACTCGCTGATCTGCACGAACACTTCCTCCGGCCAGCCGCGGTTCTCGCCCCGGTTCAGCGGCAGGAACGAGTGACCCTGCATGTGGGGCGGGACGGGGACGCCGGCGGCGTCCAGCAGCGTGGGGGGCACGTCGACCAGGCTGATCAGTTCCTGGCGGCGGCCGCCGCCATCGAAGCCGGGGCCGCGCACCGCCATGGGGATGCGGATCGAGGCGTCGTGGCAGGAGCGCTTGTACTCACCGTTGCGGGTCTTGAAGTGGCAGCCGTGGTCGGAGGTGAAAAGGATGATCGTATTGTCAAGGATGTTCACACTTTTGAGCGCATCCAGCAGGCGTCCCAAGGCTTCATCGAGCCGCTTGACCATGCCCCAGTAGCCCCCCAGATGCTGGGCGGCCGACCCGCCGAGCGCGGCGAGGTCCGGCGGCGTCCAGCGGCCGGTGTAGCGTTCGCGGTAACCATCAGGCGGTGGATAGTCGTCCTGATGGTTCTGGAAATGAGGTTCGAGATAAGACAAGAAGAGGAAGAACGGTCGTGTCTGGTGTGCGTCGATGTAACGGATGGCGGCGTCGGTCTGCGCGTCGACGCGATAGCCGGGGAGCTTGACGCGTTCCCCGTCCGTGTCGAACATCACGGTGTCATAGGGCCTAGAACAGAACTCGAGCACATTGGCCCCGAGCCAGTACTCGTAGCCGCCCTGTTCCGGGGCTGGCACGGGGTCCTTTCCCGCCAAGTGCCACTTGCCGATGTAGCCGGTGTCGTAGCCGGCCTGGCGGAAGCACTGTGCCAGGGTGATGGCATCCGGTTTCAGGGTGAGGCCGTTGCGATAGACTCCGGTGCGGGTCGCGTACAGGCCGGTTTGCAGGCTGGCGCGTGCGGGGGCGCAGACCGGTTGGCAGGTGAAGGCCTGGGCGCAGTGCGTGCCGTCGGTGGCCATCCGGTCGTAGTTGGGCATCAGGTCCAGGGGATTGCCGTGCAGGCCTGAGCAGTCCCAGCGTTGCTGGTCGGTGAAGAAGACGACGACGTTCGGTTGGGGCGCGCGACGTTTCGGCATGGTGTCACTCCCGCGGTGGGGTGTTTCGGCGCCTCAGCGTCGCGCCTTGACCTCGGAGACGCGAGATCACCCCCTGAAGCTTGCCTCCCTTGCCAGAGCCCTCGGGCGGGGCGGACGTCAGGCGCTCTTCTTTCGCGCCTCGTCCTGAGGCTGAAGCCGGAGGTGCGGGCCGCATTTGCCTTCGATGACACCCGCGTCAATCAGGCAGGCGGCCACGTCGGTGCGCGACGGGATATCAAACATGATATTGAGCATCATCTCCTCGATGATGGCTCGGAGCCCTCGGGCGCCAGTGCCGCGTTTCGCGGCGCGCTTGGCCAAGGCATGCAGTGCGTCGTCGGTGAAGGTCAGTTCCACGTTTTCCATGGCGAACAAAGCCTGGTACTGCTTGATCAGCGCGTTCCGGGTGCCGGTCAACACTTCGACCAAGTCCTGTTCCGAGAGTTCACGCAACGCCGCCGCGACGGGCAGGCGTCCGACGAATTCGGGGATCATGCCATACTTCAGAAGGTCCTCGGGTTCGACGCGTTCCAGGACTCCTGGGTCGTCCGGCGCGAGGGCGGGAGCCGCGTTTCCATCGACCTGGGCCGCGGCGCCGAAGCCCAGGACGCGTTTGCCGATCCGGCGGTGCACGATTTTGTCGAGGCCGACGAAGGCGCCACCACAGATGAAGAGGATGTTCGACGTGTCGACTTGGAGGTACTCCTGGTGCGGGTGTTTGCGACCGCCGGTGGGCGGCACGTTGGCGATCGTGCCCTCAAGGATCTTCAGTAACGCCTGCTGGACGCCCTCGCCGGAGACATCCCGGGTAATGGACACGTTTTCCGTGCGGCGCGCGATCTTGTCGATTTCGTCCACGTAGATGATGCCGATCTGGGCGCGTTCGATATCGTAGTCCGCAGCCTGGACCAGGCGTAGAATGATGTTCTCGACGTCCTCGCCGACATAGCCGGCTTCGGTCAGCGTGGTGGCATCGGACATGGCAAACGGGACATCGAGTTTCTTGGCCAAAGTCCGCGCCAGGAGCGTCTTGCCGCAGCCCGTTGGGCCGACCATGAGAATGTTGCTTTTCTCAATTTCGACCCCGGTGAGTTGGGCGTTGCCGCTGCGCGTGTGCAGGAGGCGCTTGTAGTGGTTGTGGACGGCCACAGAGAGAATCTTCTTGACCCGTTCCTGGCCGACAACGTACTGGTCCAGGTGCGCCTTGATTTCAGCCGGACGCGGGACGCGGATCTGCGGGACCGTCTTGCTGCGGCGTTTGGCGGTGGGTGGCGGCGTTGTCGGCGGTTTCTGGTGGGGGTCGGCGGTCGCAGGAGGTGCTTTGCCGAGCATGCGGTTGCAGACGTCCACGCAGTCTGAGCAGATGAAGACCCCGCTGGGGCTGGAAATGAGTTGCGAGACCTGAACCTGGCTGCGGCCGCAGAACGAACAGAAAGACTCGCCGTTTTTTCGTCGTGAAGGAGGCATATCCGGCTCCCATTCAATCACAATCTCAATCGCGTTTCAGTCCCGTGACCGGGCCGGTCGGCGGCGAGCGTAGGTGCAATTGCAGACGACCCAACCTGACCCGATCTTCCTGCATTCCGAGCCTGACGGGACCGCTCGTGGGCACGCCCTACTTCTTGTCCGGTGCCGGGTTCTCCGTCGTGGGAGTGTCGGCGCTGGATGGGGGTTGCTTCGGTTTGGGTGCAAGGATCTCGTCCACGAGTCCGTAGGCTTTGGCCTCGTCGGCCGACATGAAGAAGTCCCGATCGCTGTCTTTTCCGATCTGCTCGATCGGTTTCCGGGTGTGCTTCGCAATGATCCGGTACAGGATGGTTCGGATTCGGAGGATTTCCTGGGCCTGGATGTCGATGTCAGCGGCGGAACCTTCCGCGCCGCCCAGCGGCTGATGCAGCATGATGCGCGCGTTGGGCAGGGCGAAGCGTTTCCCCGGAGTTCCGGCCGCCAGCAGGATGGCCCCCATGCTCGCGGCTTGGCCCACGCAGTAGGTGCGGACATCGCAACTCATCATCTGCATGGTGTCATAGATTGCCAGGCCGGCGGTGACGGTGCCGCCGGGGCTGTTGATGTAGAAATCCACGTCTTTCTTGGGGTCTTCCGACTGCAGATAAAGGAATTGCGCGATCAGCAGGCAGGCGACGTGGTCGTTGACCGTCGTGCCCAAAAGGACGATGCGGTCCTTGAGGAGTCGGGAGTAGATGTCATACCCCCGCTCTCCGTGAGCCGTGGGTTCGACGACCATGGGGACGTAAATCTGGCCTTCAGGCATTGGGTTACTCCTGCTTGGCGGCGGCTTCCGTGACGTGCGCCAGAGACATCAGATGGTTGACGGTCTTGTTTTCGCGGATGCCGATGACGACGTCCGTAATGCGGCCGGACTCGGTCAATTGACGTTGGAGCACCTTGGGGGCGGTCCGGTTGGCGCGGCTCATGGCCACTAGGGCCTCGTCAATCTCCGGGGCATCGACCTGGATGTTCTCGGCATCGGCAATGCGGCGCAGCACGTAGTACCGCTTGAGGCGTTGCCGTGCCAGCTTCTGCGCCTGCTCCCCCAGTTCCTTCTGCCGGTTCTGCAGGTCTGCCTCTGTCTTGCCGGTCTGAAGCTCATGCTCGAACAGTCTGGCGAGCATCTGGTAGCTTTCGCGGGCCAGGACACCGGGCGGCAAGGGGAACGTGAGTTTGTCCATGAGCGCGGCCACAAGCTGGTTGCGGACGTGGTCGTCCTGCTGGCGTCTTCGGTCGGCCTCGATTCCCTGACGGACCCGTTGGCGGACCTGATCCGTGTTCTCGGCGCCAACTTCCTTTGCCATCTGATCCGTGAAAGCCGGGATGATCGCGGTCTGGACTTCCAGGACCTTGAAGACGTAGTCGGCGGTTCTCCCCGCCAGGGAACGTTCAGCGTAGTCTGCCGGGAATTCGATGGCGGCGTTGCGTGTCTCGCCGGCCGCGGATCCCATCAGGGCCTGCATGGTGCCCGGGATGATCTCCGGCGGGCGCATGGCGACCCAGGTCTCCTCGGCATTGAGGAGAAACGCAGCCGCGTCGGTGGGGTTCTGCTCCACCCCCCGCACTTGTGCGTGATACGAAACCTTCAGCAGGTCGTTGGCCTGGGCCGCACGGTCCACCTTCTCATACGTGGCCTTTTGGCGTAACCAGGAGTCGATAACGTTTTGGACCGACTGGTCGTCCACCGAGATCTGCTCTCTGGACAGTGTCAGGCCCTTGTACTCAGGCATATCGAAGGTGGGGGCCACGTCGAGCGTGACGGCAAAGCAGAACGACTGGCCTTCGGCGACGTGCAGGGCGTCATGATTATCGACCCGCGGGTTCGTCTCCGGGACAATCTGCAACTGCTCGCACGCCTCCTTGGTCGCCTGCTCCAAGAGCCGTTCCCGCGCTTCCTCCTGGATCTCCTTGCCGTAGCGTTTGGCGAGTAGTTCGGGCGGCGTCTTGCCGCTTCGGAAGCCCGGGATGCGGGCTGACTTACGGAACAGTCCCACCGCTTCCTTGAGAACGCGATTGACCCTGTCGGCAGGCACCTCGACGTCCAGTTTGATGCGACACGGTTCGATCTCGGTGCGAAGAATGGTCAGTTTTGATTCTGTCTGATTATCCACAGTTAACCCCGGTGTTCTGTCGTGCTCCGCGCCAACTTACTGACGACTCGACGATCCTTGAAAGGGAACCTACTATAATTGCCAGGGGGCAAAAGTCCACGACGTTCCGGCGGATTGAAAGTGATGCGTCAGCGTCCCCCGGGCGGCAGACGGCCCGGTCATGTGTGGGAGTGGCGGGTGGAACGGCGGCGTGCTGGTCCATGCGTGAGACCCCCGTGGCCTTGTGCCACGGGTGAACCGGGTTCGCCCGCCAAACGCAGGCGCCTCTCTTCTCTCCCCTTTCCCCCCGTCCGCCGGCGGCGGACGGGGGGAAAGGGGAGAGTAAGGGAGACGGTGCGGCGTCGTAACCCAAGGAACCCGTTCACCTGCCACACGAGGTGGCAGGGGTCTATGCTCCGCCCTTTGCTGACGCATTACGATTGAAAAACGTCGCGGCGCTCCTACATTGAGAGGCGCTATTTGTTCGAGACCTTGGCCGGCGGACGTTGTCGTCAGGTGCATGGACAGCCGCAGTCGCGGTACGGCGCGGTCTGGAACCGGTGTCGGCGCAGGGAGTGAACACGAAGGTTGATTTTTTTTCTTGCAGGGGGGGATGGAGTTGTCAAGGCTATGCCCACGTACGAGTACAAGTGCCTCAAGTGCGAGCGGCGGTTCGAAGTTATCCAGAGCATCAATGACGCTCCGCTCAAGAAGTGCGAAGAGTGCAAGGGTCCGGTGAAGCGGCTCATTGGCCGAGGCGCTGGGTTCATTTTCAAGGGTAGCGGGTTCTACTGCACCGACTATCGCAGTGACTCGTACCGGACGGCGGCGACAAAGGAGAAAGAACCGACCCCTGCCGTCGGTGGCGGGACGAAAACGGAAACCGGCGGGGGCAGCAAGTCGACGACTGCGAGCAAGGAGTGAGGTTCTATGATCAAGTGCCCGAAATGTGGTGCGGACAACATGATCGGTGCGATTTTCTGCCGGACCTGTTCGGGGAAGCTGGAACTCAACGAGCTGACTCCGGATGATATTCGGGAAGCGCAGCAAGGCAACGCGGGCGAGCGATTCGGGAAGATCGCCTACCGACTGCTTCACGCCGTCATCATCGTTACCTTGGTCAGCATATTGGTGGGGCTGTGCCTGCCGGAGTCCGGCGTGGTATCCGGAAGCCTGGAGGGGAAGGACCTGGATCGCGTCAAGAGCCTGTACAAGAAGTTCCGCGGCACCAAGAAGGCGAACGCTTCCTTCGAACTCAGCAACTTGGAGGCAACGCTGGCGGCCAATCACGCGCTGGGACTGGAGAACCTGGACCCCGAGGGGAAGGTCGTCACCATGGACGTCACGCGCCCTATGCCGGGCGGATTGGCGATGTCGCCGGAGTATCTCAGCGTCTGTTTCTTGGGCGGAAATCGGGTCAGGTTCATTCTGAAAACTACCCTGGGAGGGAAGATGACCTTGTACAGTTCCGTCATCGGCACCGTCGATGCAAGTGCGGGGGCGCTGATCTTCCGCCCGATCAGCGTGAAGCACGGGAAGTTGCCGTTGCCAGGTGCGCTGCACCAGGTGGTCTTGGGCCGTTTCGCGGCGCTGGTATCCGGGAATCCGGACTTGGAACGTCTCCAAAAAACAGTGAAAGAGCTGGACATTCAGGACGGTTCGGCTAAATTTACCATAGTGCGTAAATAGTTTTACGTCAGCGAATCGGTTGCCGGTGTCCGGGGGCGAAGCGGAATCAGGGCAAAGGCATATCGTCGTTCCACTGCACAGCCAGCGGGCCTACAGGAAGAGGATTCTTATTCGGCAAGGACAGTTCCGTGGTTTTGGCGCGGACCTGTGGCAGAGAGACGGAACGTGTGTTCATTCGTGGCTCTTAGGATTGAGGTCAGTCAGGGCAACAGGGTAAGGCAACAGAAACCAAAGGGAAGGCAAAGGAGGGCAAAGTGAAACGTTTGACATTGGGTCTGGCAATGGGCGTGTTCTTGACGGCTGGGGCAATCGCGTGGGCCGGTTACACATGGGAGTATACGGACGGGAAGAAGGCCGAGTTCGGGTTGGACGTCCGGGTGCGGTATGACCTGTACGATCGCGATGTGAACCCCACCTGGTCGCCGGCTGGAAGGGAAGTCGGGCCTGATTTCCAGTATTTCCGCATTCGCGAGCGCGTCTGGGGCAAATTGGACCTGTGGGAAGGCGCCAAGTTGGTGTTGCGCCTGGGCAACCGCTGGCAGTACTACACCAGCCATTTCCTGGACCCCAACAACCAGCATGACAGTTCGGCCGTGGCCGGCGGCGGCAGCCCCACGTGGGAAGCCCCGGATGAAGTCTATATCGACAACCTGTATGTGGAATGGACCAGCATTATGGATTCGCCATGGTCGGTCACTCTCGGCCGCCAGGACTTCATGCTTGGCAACGGCATGGTGCTGCTTGAGGGTACCCCGTTCGACCAGGGCCGCAGCATCTACTTCACCGGTGCCTCGACCACGTACCAGACCGAGTGCGATACTGTGAAGATGTTCGGGTTCTATGATGACTATCGTGATCGTACGGCTTTGATCCATGATCAGAAACGCTCCCTGCGTTACGGCAATACAACAGTGGCGGGTATTGACTGGACGCACCGCTTCACCAAGATGTTCAACACCGAACTCTATTATATGTGGAGCGACATCGAAGATGACGACAACGATGGCGTTGCCTTCGCCAATGACGGCAGTTTGGACTCGAGAATCCAGTTCTTCGGCGGTCGGGTGTTCGGGTCTCCCACCGACCTGATTGACTATGGAGTGGAGTTCTGCAAGCAGTCCGCAAGATATCCTCTCGATACAGACTCCGACCCTGACCCGACCGGCAGCATGCTGGATGCACGCCTGAAGTTCAAGACGCCGGACGACACGGCGATGAAGCCGACCTTCGGCCTCCAGGTGACCCAGTTCAGTGGCGACGACCCGAAATCTGGCGGCGAGAACGAGGGTTGGGTCGGCCTGTTTGACACCTACCCGATCTACCGCGAGGAATTTCTGCCGGCGCGCTTCGGTGCGCTGGGCTGGACCAACCTCACCCAGTATCGCGCCGACACCTGCCTCCAGGTCATGGAGAAGGTAAAAGCGACGGTTGCCTACGCGTACTTGGTTGCCGAGTACGGGGAAAACAGCCCGACCTCTGCTTACAACGGTGGCGGCAACACGATGGGCGAACTGATCAGTTTGTTCGTTGACTGGAAAGCCATGGAAAGCCTCGTCCTCTCGTTTGAGGGCGCGACGTTCATTCCGGGCGACTACTATGCTGGCGGGCAGCAGGCCGAATGGCTGCGCCTCCAGGCCGTCTGGACGTACTAGTTCCCTGTTGGGTTTGTGATGCTTTTTAACGCGCCGGTCGCGATCCCGCGACCGGCGCGTTCCTTTTCCGGCCTGTGCGAGGTAAATCCACAGAGCGAACGCTCGGTGCGGTAGGCGCCGGGATGCAGCCGTTCGTAGTGGGCTCGCAGTGCGCGGAACGAAGTGGAGCGCCAAGAGCCCATCCGGGGCGTTGCGTCGGTCTGCGCGGGGATGGTGTCTTGCCCGGCGGGCAGCCGCCGGGACTGCGACACCACTACGAGCGGGGGCGTGGCCGGACTTACCCGCACAGGGCGCTCTTCTTGGCGCGGTCTGGAACCCGGTTCTTCCCGCCGCAGACCGGGTGTCGGCGGCTGGCGACCGGTTAGGCGCTACTTTTGCGGACGCGCTTGCGCGCGATTTGCGTTCTCGGGCACGCGTGCGACCTTAAGGCTCCATGATCCGACTCGGTCTGTGCTGTAAGTTCCTGCGCTATCCGGTGGCCTTCCGTGATGCCACCGCCACGGCTGTTCTCAAGCTCGGGCGGTCGGAGGCACTGCAAAAGCTCTCCGGGCTCTGCCTGCACAACGCCAACGCCCTGCACGAGGCGCTCCAGTTCTGTGCCGACAACGGTATCGGCGATTTTCGCGTCAACAGCCGGATTCTGCCGCTGAAAACACATCCGTCCGCGGGCTACGCGATCGGGGATTTGTCCGCTGCCGACGAAATCATCGAGCGTTTTCGAGAAGCCGGGGCGTTTGCGCGCAACCGTGACCTGCGCCTGACGTTTCATCCGGACCCGTTTGTGGTTCTGAATTCCCCTGACCCCGATGTCGTGGTCCGATCGGTGGCTGAGCTCGAGTATCAGGCCGAAGTTGCAGCGTGGATCGGGGCCGATGTCATCAACCTGCACGCGGGTGGCGTCTACGGTGACAGCCGTGCAGCCTTGGTGCGTCTGCGGCGCACTTGGCGTTCTCTGCCGAGCCTGATCCGACGCCGGTTGACGCTTGAGAACGACGACCGGTCGTATACGCCGCGGGCATTGCTGCCGTTCTGCGAGGGAGAAGGGATTCCGTTCGTTTACGACGTGCACCACCACCGGTGTCTTCCCGATGGCCTGTCTGTCGACGACGTGACGGCGCGCGCCATGCGGACCTGGGACCGGGAGCCGCTGTTCCATGTTTCCAGTCCGCGGAGTGGCAGGTGCGGGGGCGATCCGCGACCGCACGCGGACTACATCGCTCCGGGCGATGTACCGGCCTGCTGGTGCGGGCTGAACGTGACGGTGGAGGTTGAAGCCAAGGCCAAGGACCTGGCCGTTCTGAGGTTGCGCCGGTGGCTCTTGCGTCAGGCGCGGGTGCCGCGTTGAAGCAGACGCGGGATACGCCATGTTAAGGGCTGTTGGTGCGATCCGGCGACAGTGGCGCGGGACCTCCGGGACCGCAGCAGGGTGCTCGGGTCCGTCCCGGACCGAGGTTCTCGGCCGGCGCACCCCGTTTCGGCGCGGGACGCACCGAGCCACTGCGTGCTCGATCGCGTAAGACACTGGAGAACCGCATGCTGCTGCGCGACGTGATCCGCAAACTGGGTTTTATCCCTGAGGCAGAACAGCTCTTTGCCCTGCACTGGGAGGAATCGGAGTCGCTGTTCCCGGCCTCGGGTCTGTACTTCCTCAACCCCGAATACGTCGAGGGAAATCTGCAGTTCTGCGGCGTGGCGGAACCGGTGCGTAGAGCTGTGCTGGAGGTGGCGGCGCAGATTCGCGGCAACCCCGAGTTGACGCATCTGATCTGGCACTGGCACCGAATGGTCTTCGTGCACCGCGAGTACTCGTACGGTGAGTTCGGGAAATGGCCGATCCCGGTGCGGATTCTGGGCGAGCGGGCGGGTGTCTTCCCATTGCTGGTGGCACTCAGCGCGGCGCGAATGGGCCGGGAGCACGACAAACACCGTGGTATCCCGGAGGAGATCACGAAGGATACCTGGCATGACCTGGTGATCAACATCAACCGGTATGCCCGGTGGCACGGTGGCAAGCTGGGCGGACTGTCGTCTGTCCTTGCATGGTTCCGCAACCATGCGGGGGCGGGGTTGTACCGCATGGGCCGGCTGCAGTTCATCTGTCGACCGTTCACGGGCCAGGTTTCGGTGTATCGCCACCGCGCGACCGGCGACGTGCTGGCCCTTTCGGACGGCGGACTCCGGTTTGATGCCCGGGGGTTTCGCGCCCCTCCGGATGCACAGCCGGACGGTGTCGCGTGCTGGGAAGCGGCGTTTCGCGCGGACCCGCAGGGGTGGACCGGCCATGCGCTGCTGCCCGAGGGGGTGGCCTGCCGGGCGGCAATCCGTCTGGACCGGGCGCAGTGGGGCGAAGCGTTGCTGAAAGGTGACCCGGTGCTGGAAATGCACATCCCCGAAGGCGGCGGGATGACGCTGGAGCGATGCGGTGAATCGATGCGGCAGGCCCTCGAATTTTGGCCCCGGTACCTGCCGGATAAGCCCTTCAAAGGTTTTGCCTGCCAGTCCTGGATCATGAACCCCGAGTTTGCGACGTTCTATTCGCCGACAGCCAACTTCGTGTTGTACCAGAAAGAGGTGTACCTGTATCCGCACCCGTGGGGGAATTACGGTGGGGTATCGTTCATTTTCGACGCGCCGACGATCGACCCCAAGACGGCGCCGCGTGACACGAGCATCCGGCGCGCCATGGCTGAACACTTGGAGCGCGGCGGAGTCTTGCGCTACGGGGCGATGTTTTTACTTAAGGAAGATATGCCGAAGTTCGGGACACAGTGCTACCGTGGTGCGGCGCTCTTCGAGGCGCTGCGAAAGGGCGGTGGCGCAGAGGAACTGGCGGCGCGTGGAATCGCGTGGGTGACGGGGTGGGCAGGCAGGGCTGAGGGATGAAAGCTGAAAGCTGAAAGATGAGGGAAGACGGCCCTCAGCCCTTGTTCCGGGCCTTCACCTTTCTTGACATGCTCACGAAAATCGCAATGAGTTCGTCTGACTCAGCGACAAGTTGGTCCAGAACATCGGATCGAATCCCGCAGTCGTCACGCAGCAGCTCCAGCCAAAGCATGGATTCATCGGCTTCCTGTGTACACTGGTCCACCTTCGACGTGAATTCCGCATCAGTTCGCGCACGGGACGCTTCCCGGTAATTGGCAGCGACGGAAGTGCCGGATCGCAACAATTGCTTCCCGAGCACTTGGACCTCAGCCCTGTTATTGGGCAACGAGCAGTAAAGGCGAATGGTGGCCGACGCGTAGGCCTTCGTTCTCTTTCTGAACGCCTCTTTTCTCTTTTCGTAGTCTGCCATCTTGTCCCCTTTTCCCTCAGCTTTCAGCTTTCACCCCTCATCCCTTCCCTCTATTCCTCTTCCATGATCTGGTCGAAGAATTTCAGGATGTTGCCGCGGTCCGGGGACTCGTTGAAGCGGATGGCGGAACGCGGGTGCTGGTTGAGTTGGCCGGTAATCATGTAGGGAATGTCGAAGCCCCACTTGAGTTCCTCGCGCATCGGCTCGATCGTCTCCTGAATGCACTTCAGGACCGGCCGCAACAGGAATTTCGGGTTGTGCAGGAAGCCCATGAGCAGTTCCAGGGGGCAGTTGCCGGCGCCGCGTCCCAGGCCCGCCATGCTGGCGTCGAGCAGGTTCGCCCCGACGATAATGGCTTCGACGGTGTTGGCGTAGGCGAGTTGCTGGTTGTTGTGGGCGTGCATGCCCACCGTCTTGCCGCTGGGGCTGGCATACTGAAGGTATTTCCATGTCAGGTAGCGGACCTGCTCGCTGTAGAGCGCCCCGAAGCTGTCAACCAGGTACAGCGCATCCACTTCCGATTCCGACGCCAGGTGCAGCGCCTCGTCCAGTTCGCGCTCCTGCACGGTGGAGATCGCCATGAGGTTCAGGGTCGTCTCGTAGCCCTTGTCGTGCGCGTCCTTCACCATGTCCAGGGCGGTGGGAATCTCGTGGATGTAGCAGGCAATGCGATACATATCGATGAGGCTCTGGTCCTTGGGCAGGACATCCACGTGGTAGTCGGTACGTTCAGCGTCGGCCATGACGGAGATCTTCAGCGGCGTGTCGTTGTCGCCGAGGACGCGGCGAAGGTCTTCCTCGTCGGAGAACTTCCAGATGCCGAACTTGTCCTTGGCGAAAATACGCTTTGAGGCCTTGTACCCGACTTCCATGTAGTCGATGCCGCCTTCCACGCAGGCCTGGTACACAGCCTTGACCACGCGGTCGTCGAACTTGTGGTCGTTCATCAGGCCGCCGTCCCGGACCGTGCAGTCCAGAATTTTGATCTCTTTGCGGTACGAGATCCAGCGTCCGGCGGGACTCTCAGTCGGTGTCGTGTTTTTCATGAGCCTTCAATCTCCACGGCAGGTTGTGCACCCTTGTCAGACTCCACTTCGCGCCGGCTGTCCGTTCATGGCGTCCGCCGCCAAGAGCTGGTCACACGATATGCAAACGGATACTATACACGGCGCCCCACGACTTCAAACTCGCGTTTCCGGGGCATCTGTAATGCGTCAGAACCCGTGAAAAAATCGTCAGTGGCCTGAACGTGGCCTTGTGGCCCGC
>Ga0156402_1117_pt1 | contig 54542 bp, 28 predicted proteins | sample RifOxyA3_FD_108045 | JGI IMG/M metagenome (GOLD analysis project Ga0156402, IMG submission 108045) | Lentisphaerae bacterium RIFOXYA12_64_32 | reverse complement strand
AGCGGCTCGCTCCGGCACCTGCGGGAGCGAGCCGCTCCCGCCACTTTGCCAGAACGACCCGAACAAACAGTGAGTAACGCCCACACATGATCGGCCGGTCCGCCGGCCGGGACGTGCTGACGCATTACGAGCGGAACGGCTTTTCATCTTGCACTGTCGCAACGGCTGTGGTATAATCTTAATAGAGTCGGGCACCGAAGTGGTGTCCGTTCGACGGTTTTGGCCGCATTACACATGAAAGGGAGTCTTATGCACGCAAACCCGCCACGGCATGGGGGCAGAAGCTTTACTCTCATTGAATTGCTGGTCGTGATCGCCATCATCGCCATCCTTGCCAGCATGCTGCTGCCGGCACTGACCAACGCCAAGGCCCGTGCGAAGCAGGCCCAATGCCTGGCGAACCAGAAACAACTCGGGGTCGGCGTGGCCATGTACATCGACGAGAAGGACGGCTACGGCCCCGACGCAGGCTCGCAGAACCGCCTGTGGAACCCGCCCGGCGTCGAGGTCTGGGCCGGTTGCGGCGGGCAATTGTGCGGCTGGCTCAAGTACTACCGGTCCGATGCGGCCAACCCGAACTGGAAACGGAATTTCGCCGAGGAACTGGAACCGTACGTGGGGGACAAGAGCGTTTTCTACTGCGTCAACTATGCTGATCTTACAAAATGGCCCGCCATATCCTACTGGACGGCGACCGTGCGGAAGACCAAGACGAGTAGTTGGATCGTGCCGAAGCTCAGTGCCACGTACGGCCCTTCCGAGACGGGTATCGTTTTCGACGCCGTCAACATCGACACCGCGTACGGTACGTCTCCATGTTCTGCTGGCAGTATCGCCGCGCAGCAACCGCCGCACGCCACGAGTGGCAGCGCGGTCTTCCTGGACGGCCATGGGACCGTTTCCGCCTGGTACGACTGCATCCGCTCCAACAAGAACGGTGCCAACAGAGTCTTCATCTGGGACTGGTGATCCCCCCCGTCGGACGCCCTTCCCCGGCGGGCGCCTCACCGCGTGTTCCCCAAGCAGGACGCACCGTGGCCCAGGCTCGTAGTCCCGCCTTCAGGCGGTCCGGGATACGCGCGGCCACGGCGAACGGGGACCGCCTGAAGGCGGGACTACGAACGGCAGACGCCTCCCCGCCCCCCACGCGACTCACGCGGGATCGAACACGCGCACGTGGTCGACCACGAACACGTCCGGCAGAGCCGCGCCCTTGATCTCCGTGCCTTTCTGCATGCCGCCGGCCGCGCCGCGGATCTCGGTGGTCAGCAGGATGAACTCTGGACACTGCGGCACCGCGTCGGTGACGCGCCACGTCTGCTTGCCGTCGATGAGGAAGGTGAGTGCATCCGGGGTCCAGAGCACGCCGTAGTTGTGGAACGTGTCTTGCCAGTCCGCAATCTTGATGTCGCCGCTGCCGCGCGACTGGTGGTCGACGCCGTAGCCGCCCCAGTGGATATTGTGACTTATCCGACCGTCGCGGGTGAAGTTCTCCAGCACGTCGAGTTCGACGCCGCTGCGGGCAAAGTCCAGACTGCTGCCGATGACCGGGGACTGGATCCAGAACGCGCCCCACCAGCCCGGGAGCCGCGGCAGCTTGCAGCGCGCCTCCCAGTACCCGTAGCAGTGCGCGAAACGCGTCGGCTCAAGCTTGCCGATGGGCCAGGTCATGTCCTTGTTGAAGCACATCGGCTCACCGGGCCGGTCCATGAAATTGCCGCCCGTCTGAATGGCGCCACAGTAGTACTCGCCGTCACGCTCGAATGCGGTCAGTTCGAGTTGCCCCTTTCCATTCAGGCGTACACCCTCCGGCACCCATTGCCCGACACGACGGCCGAAACGGTGCAGGCGGTAGCCCCACTTGCTCTCGTCCAGCGTGTCGCCGTCAAACTCGTCGTGCCAAACCAGTTTCCACTTGCCTTCCGGAAGCGTCGATGTGTCCAAGTCCATAGTACGTGACTCCTTCAACACAACCCTCGATTGCAGGACGGAAAGGTAAGATAGTGACCTGCACGTGCAAGTCCACAGAGGGCAACGGCCCTGCCCTTGGTATCAGACCGCAGCATGAGCAGTGGCGCGGGACCTCTGGGACCGCAGCAGGGTGCCTCGGGTCCGTCTCGGACCGAGTCCCTCGGCCGGAGATCCGCCTTCGCCCGGGAGGCTTCGGCGGACAGGCCCGGCCCGAGCACCCCGCTTCGGCGCGAGACGCGCCGAGCCACCGCGCGGCAAGGTCCGCCGCACGGCTATGCCGGACGCGGCCCGCCGAATCGCGCCTCCCGCACCTCGACCGCCATATCGCAGCAGTCGGTGAGGATGCCCTGGTAGCCCAGATCCCAGACGGCAGCAACGTCCTCCGGCGTGTTCGCGAAGAAAACGCTCGCGCGCAGGCCGAGTTCGACAATCTCGTCACGCAGGGCCGGCGTGAGAATTCGGCGCCAGGGCTGGAGGTACCGGGCGCCGGCCTCAACATGCCGCCGTGGGTTGTCTCGCTCCTTGCCGATGCAGAGCTGAATGCCGCTGTCCAGCTTACTCACGAACGCGGCCGTCGCGAAGTCCGCAACCATCAGGAACACCGACGCGTGCAACCCCGACTGGTGGACTATGTCGCAGACGCGGCGCAGGACGGCATCGGAACTGACGTACACCTGGATGTTCATGCACGTCTTGCCGCCCAGCGACTCAAGCACCTGTTCAAAACTCGGGATGCGCGTGCCGGGTTCCGCCGGGGCCGTGAGGCGCCGCCCTGCGTTGTGAGTGCCGCTCCAGTAGCTGGCCTCCAGCGTCCGCACCGCCGCCCACGTGTGCTCTCGGAGCGGACCGGTGCCGTCGGTAGTGCGATCCAGGTTGGAATCGTGCAGGATGACCGGCACACCATCCTGCGTGTCGCGCACATCGAACTCCACAATATCCGCACCCGCTTCGATCGCCGCCAAGAACGCTGGCAGCGTGTTCTCCGGGCGCTTGCAGGACAGACCGCGATGGGCGGTGATGACCTTCCGCGCCGGGGAGGAGAAGACCATGTCCAAAGTCGGCGTCATAGGCCTCCGGAAATCACACTGCGACGGACGCTACCGCAACGGCGGCTGCCGCACCACGAGCTCGCGGATCGGGATCTCGCCGTCGCCGTTGGCGATGATCTCGAGCGTATGCGGACCGTTCGACAGGCCCTTGACCAAAGTGACCGGGATTGCGAGCTCTGGGTCAGTGTTGGCGGCCGGGCGCCAGGGATCAACGAACAGCGGCAGCACTTGCCAGGTGACCTTGTAGCCATCCGGCAGCGCGTCCTTCTTGCGGTAGGTGCAGGGCCAGATGATGTTGAAATCGCTCTTCGCCAGCTTGATGCGGCCGGACGTGGAGACAAAGTCGGCGGCCTGCGTCCCCTCCCCGTCCGGACCGGTCACGGCCCCTTCGAGCCGGAACGACAACAGGTTCTTCGCGATGTCGACATTGAACGGGGTCAGGGTCCACGTCTCGATTTGCGGCAGAATACCCTCGCCCAGGATTACACGTCGCACGGCAGGCATCCAGATGTAGGGGCCCTCAGTGGGAAGGCTGCAGTAGTACAACTCCGGGAACTCGGCCGGGGCCTTGCCGTCGACGAGGATCCGGGCGGAACCGGCGCCGGCGCACGGCAGCGGGATGACGTCCACGCGGTTGCCGGTGAAGGTCAGCTTGAGCGTGGCCCCTTTCTCCGACGTGCGCAGTCCGCTCGGTTCCTTCTGCCACGCGCCGGTTGCCTGGACAGCGGAGTCCGCAACGCTCACCGTCCGCACCGTGTCGGGATAGGTCTCGGGATTGCCGGGGTGGTGGCGGAAGTTGCGCAGCACGAGGTTCGCCAGCAGCGTGTGCCCGGCCGTGTTGTGGTGGACATTGCCGTGCACCGTGTCGCCCATGACTTCGTTGATGCCCATGTCGTGCGCCTGAAAGTACGGGCCCCAGTCGCGGAACACGGGCGCCAACTCCAGGTTGTACTTCTCCGCAAGCACGTACCAATCAGCCACGGACTTGGCGAGGCTCTGCAGTGTCTCCTCCAGCTTTACCGGGCCGCCGACCCAGTTGAAGTGGTGCGTGTGGACCAGGATGTCGGAGGTGTTGCGCTTGCGCACGTTCGCGAAAATCGTGTCCAGGCTCTGCGCCTCGCCGTAGACGTGGAAAATGAGCAGGTCGGCATCGCGCGGATAGAGGTCATGCTCGCCGGTGCGAACCAGCGCCGACGCACCAAAGCCGCCGATCGCCTTGTTCTCGAACTCGATGACCGCCCAGGGGAAGCGACTGCGCAGCACGTTGACCATCTCCTGACTGTGCATGCCCTGCGTGATGGACTGACCGTAGAAGAAGATACGCACGCGGTTGCGTTTCTCCGGCGTACTGGTCGCCAGCAGGTTCATGGTGTGCTGAATGCGCTTGCCGAACCCCGCCTCGTCCGCGGCCGGCGGCAGCGGCGGAATGCGCTCGCGCTCGAAGTCCTGCCAGAACGCTGGCGCTCGGCCCCAGAGCGGCGACGTGTCGCTGGCCGTCAGGTAATCGTAGAGCACGCGTGCGTCCCAGGCCTGCTTGCCGAAGACGACGCAGACGCTCTTGCGGATACCGCCCGTGCCCATGTTCCCGCGCAGACGAACCGCGACGTCGACTGGACCGGCAGCGATCCCGGCCTTCTTCAGGTCCACGAGGAACGGCTCGCGCCAGAGCAGTCCCGGCGGCGTGCCCGTGGCCTTGGCGGTGTGCTCGCCCACCTTGTTGCCGCTGACGTAGACCTCGCCTTCCTCGTCCACGCAAAGGAACAGCAACGCGCAGAACGGCTGCGCGAGTTCATCGGCGCTCACGGTCAGCGTCTGCCGGCACCAGGCCCAGCCGGACCGTGCGCTGAACGCGTTCATCGGCGCCGCACCGCGGTTCACTGCCGCAGTCTCCCAGTCGTCGGTCTTCAGCCCGGGCGCGTGCCAGCCCTGCTTCAGGCCATCGTTGTCGGGATCGAATCGCAGCTTCCAGTTCCGGTCCAGTTCGCGCCATTTCAGGTCGCCGGCCTTCGCGGCGTCGAACAGCGGCTGCGTTGCAGCCCGGCGCTCGAGCATCTCGGGCGTGTCCGGCACGACGCGGGGCAGGACCAGCAACCCGGACGAGTCGAGGTCGGCAATGCCCTGTTCCGGCGTCCACCAGCAGGTCCACGTGTCGTCGCAGGTGCGGCGGACGTTCATATTGAACCGGACCTGACGGAACGACTCGGGCTTGATGCCGAGCGCGGCCACCGGGATGCCAATCTCCGCGAGCCAGCGGCCCTTGTCGCTCTTCGCGCCGTAGGCCACGGCCTTCTGCAACGCCGCGACCTGTTCCGGTGGCGTACCGTACGCGTCGGGACAGGCGACCGTGCCGTCCGGGAACACGTGGATGAGGAAGACCGGCGCATCCGCGCTGCCGGGTTCGCGGAATGCGAGTTCCAGGCCGTCACTGCTGCCCCACTTGGGCTCGGCCTTCAGCGGCTTCTCTGGGTCCACGTCGATCGTCACCAACATCAGCAGGCGCTCGCCATCGAACCCGAGGCGCGCGGTACACGGAAGTTTGGACGGCGCCTTGTAGATCTCGTTCACGCACTCGAACGGTACCTTGGCGGTCTTGGGCCACTCCTTCTCGTCGGCGACACCGTCGGCCTTGAACGCCGTGCCGTCGAGTTTCTCCAGGATGTACCGGGGCTTGAGTTCGGGCCGTGGGGTCCGGGGCTGGACCACCGGTACGGGCGTGCCCTGCGGCGCAGCGCCCGGGGCCTGGGCCGCATACGCAGCCGTACTCAGCGCCACCGACGTTAAGGCGAGCAGTCGCAACATCGAAGTCATGCGTGCGATCTCCTTCGACTAGCCTGACCTGCTTGAAGAGACAAGTTGCACGGGCAAGTCCAGCCTCGGGTGGACAGGCATCACGGCCCCGCTCGTAGTGGTGTCGCAGTCCCGGCGGTGGTCCGCCGGGCACCGTCGAAGAAGACGTTCCGCCCGAGATACACAACATCGTTGATCGTGTTGTAGGCGCCGATCGGTACGTCCGGATGCTGCATGTTCCACGGCTTCTTCTCGCCGTAGGTGACGATCTTGCCCTCAACACGGCAGACTTTCAAGCAGATCGTTTCGATGCCGTTCAGCGCCCAGACCGTCTCGGTCTCCGGATAGGCGTCCGAGTTGATCGCCGCCTTGGGCGCGAAGCCGAAAACGCGTTTGAAGCGTTCAACGCCCGCAGCCACCCACGCGAACTGCTCACGCACGTCCATCCCGTCGTATTCGGGCAGATGCCAATCCTGGCTGTAGCATTTGATGTCGAAGAGCTTGCGGGCAATCTCGCCCTTTTCGCTGTCCTCGCGCAGAAGCTTCAGCCACGGCTTAGGCCCGGTGTGATGCAACCCGGCGAGGAACTCGGGCGTCTCGAGCGTGGGATGATGATCCTGTCCGAAGAACGATCCCATGATGGCCAGGCGCCGCCGGTCATCCTCGGGCCCGATCACGTACTCGCACGCGCCCCAATCGTCACTCTCGAAGACGGCCGCCGGGTGCGCCTTCCAATCGATCTCGAACTTGCGCGTGCGAGTGCTGTAGCAAGAACACTGCCTGTCCATGTGTTCGCGTCTCCGCTCTCTGCCGCCGGCAAGTCCTGGCTTCCGTTTGCCACCTGCCCTGGGTGTCCTGTTGCCTCGAGATCATCGGGGCCATCGATGTCATCGGGATTATCGAGGGAATCGAGAGAATCGACGGAATCGAGACGATCGAGGGAGTCGTTCTTCGGCCCTTTGTCAATGTCCCAGGCCCTGTCCCGCGCCGGGCCCGTTCGGGTCAGCACGGGTCACTGTCCCATGGCGGGCAGTACCGCGCGGGCCTGGAAACTCACGGTGACCTTCTGGCCTTTCTTCACGCTCACGGACTGGACAACCCGATGATCGTGCGAGGTCTTGGCCACGTGCGAGCCGGACGCAGCCGCGCCGGCCGGCAGCGCCAGAACACCCGCATCGCCTTTCGCCACGACCGTGAACCTCTGATCCAGCACGCAGTTCCAGCCGGGAGTCTTGCCATCGCTGCCGATCGCTTCGAAATCGCCGTTCACCAGTTCCGCGCCGTCGACGCGGAAGTCATCATAGTACGTCCACACCGGTGGAGTTCCAGTCGGGGTCTGGGTTCCCATCAGCTCGAAATTGACGACCGCGTCCTCCTGCGGCGTGAACTCGAACCGGCACGGCGTCCAGCGGTCGCCGCGCGCCGCGCCGAATGCACAGACCAGGCGATTCCACTTCTGCGCCCACTCCGGGGCCTCGGCCCCAGTTCCGGGCACCATGACGGGAGTCGTGGCCTTTCGGTCGCCCTGGATGTCGATGCGGATGCATGGAACGGGGAACCCGGGCGCAAACGGCACGCTCCCGAACTGCTCCAGGCACAGCGCATAGGCACCCGCCAGCTCCCATGAATCGCGCGCCATGCGTTGCCGCCAGCCGGCGCGGAATTTCCCGACTGCGTTCGCCACCGTGAGGTGCGCCAGGATCGGCCAGTTCGTCGCCTTCGGGTCAGTCCCCGGCGCTGCGAACGGGATTCGCCACTCGGCAGACCACTCGCCCTTGCCCAGTCGTGTCGCGGCATACTCGACACCCTTGCCCGCAGCCGCCGCCTCATCCTCCGACGCCCCGCCATCGACGACACTCTCGAAATGGCCATCGGCATAGCCGCGCAGCACGGTCGCCGTCACCCCAGCGGGAGCTTCCGGGTCGCGTGCCACGGCCAGGGCGACCTCGACCGCGTCGTCGCGGTCCCACTGGTGCCCGCGCGTCGCCTCCTTCTTGGGATCGAGCGTGCTGCTGACGCCGATGCAGATGCCGTCGCCGTCGGTCCTGATCCAGGCGCGGCTGGCAAACGGGACCTCTTTGCCATCGGCACCCCATTTCAGCTCCGCCACCGGCCCCGGCGGAGTGTCCGGCGCGCTGACCGGCGCCCACTCGCCGGGCGTCAGCACGCCGTCGATCCGGATCGCGCCCGGTGCAGCGGCAACTGGGAACAGGATGGGACACTTCGCCGCTTGCCGCGCCTCGGCTGACATGATGGGCGGCATCGGCGTCACGCCAGGCCCGAATTTGACCGCGGGCGACGCGCGGCGCGGATCGTCATAGAGCCCCATTTTCGCGAACTCGAGCGGCTCGAACCCGGGCAGCTTCTGGAAGACCGGTGCATCCGGTCGCAGGCGCAGGTCGAGCGTTGCGGCGTCCACGAAGCCGGGATCACTGTCGAAATCCACATTGTTCTCGATGGTACACGTGTCCTTGATGGTATCGCGGTCCGCGACCTGCAGGGGACCGCTGCCGGCGGCGATGTTGTTGCGGAGAGTACACCCGTGCGCGCTGTGGGCCAGGATGGGATCCTGGTCCATCGGCGCCAGTAGCGTGGGATACCGCGTCCGCCAGAGCTCGCTCTTGAACAGGTCCATTTTCGCCAGAAGCTTCTTGAACTGGATGCTGTCGCGGCCCTTCTTCACGTCCGGCGCACAGAAACTGTTGATCCCGCGGGTGGACAGGCTGAAGCCGATCCGGCAGTTCACTGCCAAGTTGTTGGTGATGACGTGATCCCGGCAACTGACGACAATCCCGGACCCCTCGCACGAAGACAGGATGTTCCCCTGGATAGTCGTGCCGGTGGTCTGGTCGTCCATGTAGATGCCCCGGGTCGCGTTCTCCCCAGCCACGGGCTCGCCCAGCGTATGAACCAGATTGTGGCGGATCACGGTCCCGCGTTGGCTCCAGTCGTAGTGGCAAGCGTAGATCGCGCCGGCATCGTTCGTATGCAGGCAGACGTCGTGGAGGATGTTGTACTCGACCAGGTGGTCATTGCCGTTGAAGTAGATCGCCTGGTGCTGGGCCTGATAGATCAGGTTATGGCGGATCGCGTTGCCCACGCCGTAGACCGCCGCCCCCGGACGATAGGTCCCGACAATCCGGCCAAAATGGTGGATGTGGTTGTTCTCGATCAGGTGCTTGCCCGGTGTGAGCGTTTCGTAGACGCCGCCGCGCGCAACGGCCCCGCCCTCGCCGAGATCGTACATGTCACAACCGACCACCGTCCCGTTCGTGCCCCCGTCAATGTCGATCGCCGTACTGCCGAGGTGACGCAGCGTGCAGGCCGCCACGGTGATGGTGGAGCAGTTCTTGAACGTCAAAGCCTTCTCGCGGCAACCCTCGAAGACCAGGCCGTCGATGGTCGTATATGCGATCCCGTCAGCCGTCACCAGACGCTCGCGCGCCGCGACCGTGACCGGAGCAGTGCGCAGGTCAGCGGCAGGCCACAGGTAAAGGCGCCGCGCCTGTCGGTCCACCGCCCACTCGCCCGGCTGGTCGATCTCGCTGATCGCGTTGAGCGCGTAGAAGCCCTGCCCCTTCTTGAAGCCGAAGGCGTGGCTCTTCGGCTCCTCCAGCGCGATGGTCTTCTCCTGAGGGTCAATCGACTTCAGGCGCATCTTCTGGTCGGCCCAGGAGTGGAACCACAGACCGTCGAACCACAACTCCGGCTCGCCGACCCAACGGCCAAGTCGTGCGTCTTCGAAGCGGAAAACGCCGTCAATAAAGGTGGTCCCCGCATGGCCCCGTGCCTCGCTTGCGCCCAGACACTCGCCCATCTTCACATAGCCACTGTTGGGCCAACGCGCGATCTGGAGGCGCTCGCCATTCTGGAAGAGTGCGACCGGGTAGTCCGGCTTGCCGCGGTAACCGCAGCCGCCGTTCGCAAACCCGGGGATGGTTCCGAACAGGTCTGCCGGCAGTTCGGTCCAGACCACATTGCCCTTGGCCTTGTCGTCGAGGCGGTTCTGGATTCCGGGCTCCGACACCGGCTGCCAATCCCGGATGACCACGCCGCCGCTGAGAATCGCCGTACCGCGCTCATGCGCCCGGTAAACAACAGGTACGGCCTCGGTCCCTGAATCCTGCGCCGTCAGTTCGAACGGAGTGACAAGCTCGTACAGCCCCGGCATCAGTTCCACGACCACGCCATCCGGCAGCGCCCCGGCTTGCCGCAGCGTGCGAATCTCGTCGCGGGCCCGAACCAGCGTCTGGAACGGCCCATCGCTCCGCCGGAACAGCCCCCGGTGTGCACTCGTGCCCGACCAGGCATCGTTCCCGTCCGAGGAAACGTACAATGTCGCCGGAGCGGCGTGCGCCCAGGCCGCAAGCATGCAGGACCCCACAACAAAGGTTGCCAGGTGCCGAACGTATGAACTCATGTGCTGCGACTCCTCACCTTGACGCTTCACAGACAGGCGGGGCCCACGGACAGTGCGCGCCCCCAATATACGAGTGCGGTGACGTTGAGCAATACCTCGCGCGCAGGACCGGTGGGACTGACGCCGCCCTCCAATGCCACTATGGTTCCCGCGTCCTGATTGTGGAGACCGAACGTTTCAAGGGAGACTCCGTGTGTTGCGCCTTCGTCTGAGTACCGCCTTCAGGCGGAAGTGGCAGCGAGCTTCAGCGAGCGGTCGGCGCACGGCTCGCTGAAGCTCGCCGGGGCTTCCGGCTGAAGCCGGGACTCAGGCAAAATGCACGCAGACGGCGCCCGCCCCTACGGAACTGACTTATGCTGCGCGCAACATAAACTGACATGCGCCCGTCCGCCTTCAGCGGACTTGCCACCGCGCTCCACATGCCGGCGTTCCCACGCAGTCCAAGGCCGCCTTGGTCGTGCGTCTGGCCTTGCCCCAGGGTGCGGCGCATAGCGCCCAGCGGCGACACCGACAACCCGAGCATTCCCGACCGGCCAGGTCAGAACGGCTCTTCGAGCGACGGACGGTTCTTGTACCGTTGCATACCGAGTGTCAAATCCGCGCGGCAACCCGGCTCGACGCGCAGTTCGAACCATTTGTCGTCGATGGCGTGGGTTTCGCCCTGCAGGCACAGCGTGGTGAACTGGTGCTCGCCGTACGCACCGGCCTGCACGATCAGACGGCGGCTTTGCGTGGGGTGCAGGTTGCACACGCTCAGGTCGATGCCATCCTGCGCGACGCGGCTGACCAGCGCGGCCACGTCCGCGGGCAGTCCGGGACGCTTTTCCTCCGCATCGAAGTAGCGCACGGACACATTCAGCAACCCGCCGTTGTAGATGGGCATCACGCCGCCCATGGTCAGTTGTACCAACGCCTCGGTCGTGACCGGGTTGCGGTAGAGCAGGAACGTCTGGTAGTAGGAGTGCACGGTGGACTCGCTCCACTGCAGTCCATACTTGTCGTGGAGTTCGCGGGTGATGGCGCGCAGTCCGGCCCACTCCTCCTCGCTGTCCGGCGCATAGCCCAGCCCGGCCTTCGAGCCCTCGAGCTCGCCGCGCAGGATCTTCATCTGCGTGTATACCTGGTTCATGCTGTGGCGCAGCACGTCCGTCGGGTAGTCAGGATAGCCGCCGCTCAGGTAGTGCAGATACGCGCTGTCCTGCCCGCCCTTGTACTTCGCCTTGACAGCCGAGGCCGTGACCCGCTCCCACGCCTCGCGCCGCGACAGACGCTGGGTCAGCGCCACGTCCTCCGGGCTGAAGCTGTCGGCGTACAGGTGCGCCAGATGCGCCGTGTTGGCCGTCGCAAACTCGTACCAGCCGTCCACCTGCCGCTTGCGCGTGAAGCCGGCGCGATCCGTCACGCGGTCGGGCCGGGTCATCGGCTCGCCGTTATAGCCGCCGTATTCCAGCACCGCGCCTTCGTCGGTATGCTTCTGCGGCAGTAGCACGGTGCCGTCCTCGCGCGTCACGGCGTAGCGCGACAGCAGGGCGAACTGCTCGCGTACCCAGTCCAGGCGTCCCGCGGCGCCCGTCAGCAGGCGTTCGTTCTCGCCGGCAATGATCATCGCGTCGGCCACGAAGTAGAACCCGTGCGGATGCACCCAGCCGTAGTGGCCGCCGTACCAGTGTCCCTCCATGGTCTCGCCCACGATCCCGTTCGGGCCCGCGTTGTCCGGCATGATGCCGTGGTTGCCGGCGTAGCGCACTCGCCAGCCGTCGACATAGTCCAGGACCCACTGCCGGTAGCGCGCCTCACCGGTGTACAGGTAGGCATTGAGCACCATGGATGTCGCCATCAGGTTGGTAACCGTTTCGGCGCGCGCCATGCGGCGGCCGTACGCCTCACCGTAGCGCCGGGCGTTGTCCGGGTCGGCCAGGTCCAGGAGCGTGGTCACGCCGGGCACGTCGTAGAACGCGAGTCCGTAGGAGTTCATCCAGTTCTGGTGGGTGATCGGGCGTTTGAACTTCTCGTATGCGGGGCCGTTGGTGCCGAAGTACGAACTCTTGAATACCCGATGTACGGGGTCGTAGTTGGCCTCGAACCCGGCGGGGTTCTCGCCGATCAGACTCTCCACAGCCTTGAGTGTCCGGGCACGGTTTGTCTCATTCTTCGGGTTGGCCAGGTTCAGGTAGTAGAAGAACATCGCGGCTTCGCCCTGGTGCATCCAGTCCAGGTCGGGATACCACTCGTCGACCAGCATCGTGTCGCGGCCAAGCGCCGCCGCACGCGCAGCGTCGATGCCCAGGTTCACCGTCTTCCGGCAGCGGGAGAACTGCCGCACCAGCGCGTCGTACTGCCGCTGCGCCAGCGTCAGAAAACGCCGGTCCCCGCCCAGCACGTAGAACAGCGGCCAACTCGAGAAGCCTTCGAACGCGTTGTCGACGTTGCCGTACGCATACGTCTGGAAATCGGAGACCGACTGTGGCCAGATGATCTCGCCGTCCGGGGTGAGGTACTTGTCCAGCAGGATGTCCACGGACTGGTTCAGAAGCGTGATGAGTCCGCGCTCGAGCACGGCCCAGTCCGGCATCGTGACGCTCGGTTCCTGCGCAACAATGGTTTTCATGGTTCGCATCGCCTCCTGGCCAAACGCATCCATCGGAGCGGTGTCTAGTGTTCGGGTCTCAGTGTTCAGGCTAAGGATAGCCGGCAGACAGAACGGACGAAACGGACCCAACGGACAAAACGGACGGCTTCCGCTCTGCCTCTGCCCCCTCGACACCCAACACTCGACACCCGCGCGAGGGATGAGGGATGAAAGCTGAAAGCTGAGGAAAGACCAGCCCCGCGACACCCGACACCCGACACTCACACCGCGGGTTGCTCACACGACTTCCACCAGCATCTCCACCTCGACAGGGATGTTGCCGGGCAGGCTCCCGGCGCCAATCGCGGACCGCGCATGCGCGCCGACGTCCGGACCGAACACCTCAAGCATCAGGCCCGAGTAGCCGTTCATGACCGCCGGTTGCTTGGCAAACTCCGGCGTGCAGTTAACAAACCCCAGCACCTTGACGATGCGCCGGACGTGGTTGAGGTCGCCGAGGCAGGCATGCATCTGTGCCAGCATGGTCATGCCCACGCTCCGGGCCGCAGCCACGCCGTAGTCAAGGTCGACGTCCTTTCCCACCTTGCCCAGGTACAGGAACTTGCCGTCCCGCATTTCCGGGCCCATGCCGGAGAAGTACACAAGTTTGTCGCCAAAGGGACGGCCGGGCACGAACATGCCCACCGGCGGCGTCAGGGAGGGAAGAGTCAGTTTGAGTTCCGCGAGTTTCTTGTACACGTCCATAACGTTCACCGCCTTTCTCTTGTGGGTCGCTCGCCGAATCCACTGACTGGTACTGACTGATAAGGAATCGCGTTCCCGGGACACGACGGGAAAGATAGCGCCAAGGCGGGGAACTGCCAGACAAGGGAGGATCCCGCCAGGTGATGCGTCAGCGTCCCCCGGGCGGCAGACGGCCCGGTCATGTTTGGATGTTACTCGCGTCCGTCCGCGCCGCCACGGTCCTTGCGGCCGTGGGGCGACGATTGGGAAGGGGGGGCGCTGACGCATCACTCCCGCCAGGGCTGTTTCCTTTTTCGACCTGTGCAATAAGCGGAGCGAGGCCGGGTAGGTTGCGGTGCCAGCCCAGGCCGGCCCCGCCTGACAGACAGTACCGCGGGCGGCCATCCGCCCGCCATCCGAGCCTTGTGCTGCGTGCGCACCGAGAAGCGGGCGGGGGGCCGCCCGCGGTACTGTCGGAAGGTGACGGGTCCTGGTCCGCTTATTGCACAGGTCGCCTTTTTTTGGCATGAGGGTGTTCGGCCCGTGGCTCGGACCGTCCTCGGGCCGAAGAAGAGTGCGGCGGACGGCCCCCGGCCGCCGCGGCGCGCCGGCGCGGCGTCGGTACCACGGGAACACGTTCTCAGTCTTTGAGGCTCAGCCAGCCGGCATTCCAGACTTTCCAGTTGGCGCCCTCGGCGCCGACCCACACGGCCCAATTGTCACCCTGCGTTTGGGGCTTGTGCACCCCGACGTTGAAGCAGCAGCCTTTGGCCTCTTTCGGATCCAGACACAGAGCGGCGAGAGGAACCCGCCACTCGGCAGTCCAGCAACCGGGCGCGCTGGCGGCCGCATACTGGACGGCGCCGCGCAGGCCGTCGGCGCGAGGCTTCGGCAGTCCGGCAATCGTGTAGCTCTCGAATGCCCCCGTACAGTCGCCAATCAGGTAGAAGATGGGTCCGTGCCCCTTGTCCGCGGGCCACCAGTCGCCGCCCTCGCCCTCGAAGATGACCTCTGCTATGTCCGCATCCCCCCACCAGGACGGCGAATTGCCTTTCGGCTTGGCGGACTGCCCGGGCTCCAGTTCATGGCTCAGCGCGATGTAGAGGTTTTCCGCGTCACGCCGCAGCCACATCATGCTGGGCCGCGCCTTGGTCTGACCGTTCTCCGGATTGCGGGTGAGGGCATAGCCCTTGGCCGGATCCAGACCGTCCCATTCGGCGGGATCGAGCTTGCCGTCGATGGCGATCTCCGTCGTTCGCGGCGACGCCCGGCACACGGGCATCTTGTCAATGGGCTTGCGCTCGGCCTTGTCGATCTTCGAACTGTCGCGATAGAAAGTCTCGTAGTTCCCGCTCGGGTGATGGACTGGCCACGAGGCGCGCAGTTCGTCGTTGTACAGCCCCATCGCCTTGAACGGCAGCGGCTCGAACAGGCAGGTGGCAAGCACGGGCGCGTCGGGCTTCAATTCGAAATCGCCACCATCGGCATCCCGGAAGCCCGGATCGCCCTTCTCCCAGTTCCGTTCGATGCGGGCGTAGCGCATCGTGGTGGCGTTGCCGTAAATGAACTTTCCGCAATCCATTCCGATGTTCCGGGCCGCCACGTTCCCGCGGACGATCAGCGTCAGGTCCTCAGTCTGTGGCTTGATGGTGGTCAGGCGCGGATAGCGGACGCTCCACGGCGGCTCGGTGACCTTCATCTTGGCCATGTACGCGTCGATGCCCTTGTACGCTTTCGCGTAGACCCAGGACCGATCCTCCATGTTGATGCCGGAACGACAACGGTGAAACACGTTGTTCTCGACGATGTCATCGCTGCCTCCGAAGAAGACCGCGCCGGCATCCACGTCGATACGGGAGAAGACATTGCCGTAGACCGTGACGCCGCCGTTGACATTGTCGATGTACACCCCCATGTGACAGACGCAATGGTACTTGCCGAGGGTTTCGTTGTGCGGCTGGTGATGCCAGTAGTTGTAGCGCACGACATTCCCGCGCTCGGCCAGCGCCGCCACGTCGCCGTACATGTACCACATCCCGGCGTCACCCGCCTCGTGCGTGACGTCGTGGATCTCGTTGTACTCGGTCACGTGATCGTTACCGCAGAGCAGGAACGCCTGGTGCGGCGCGTCGTGGATCAGGTTGTTCGACATCCGCACCCCTACGCCCTTCACGCCGATGCCCGGCTGGTAGGCGCCGCGATTCCAGTTCGCGAAGTGGTGGATGTGGCAGTTCTCGACCACGTGTTCGGAGGACCGCAGTGTGGGCAGATCGCCGCCCGTCAGGGTCACCCCCGCGTTGCCCAGGTACGCCAGATCACAGCCGACCAGCGCATGCCCGCGCCCGCCAGCGATGTCCGCACCCTTGCAGCCCATGTCACGGACGGTGCAACCGGCCAGCAGCACGTTCTCGCCGTCCTTGACCACCACGCCATGCTGGCGCCCGGCTTCGATGGTGAGACCGTGCAGGACCACGTTCGAGACCGCGTCGACCGCGATGACCGGTACCTCAAGCATGGACACCAGGACCTCGGCGCGCTCGACGGCCGACGGCGGCCAGAAGTACACAACGCCCGTGCCCCGGTCCAGGTACCACTCGCCGGGACTGTCCAGTTCGCAAAGCAGGTTGATCCCCTGGTAGCCAGAGCCCTTGACGACGTTCGGTTGGTCCTTCGAGCCGGGAGCGAGGTTCCAGTCTATCTGGATCTGGTTCTTCTCCGGATCGACGCGAAGGATCTTGCGGTACGAGGAGAAGAAGGCGTACTGCCAGTAACCGAACAGCCAGGGATCGGACTCATTCGCCCAGGCGTCCTGTCGCGGATTCGAGTAGTAGAAGATGTCGGAGTTCTTGACAAGAACCCGCCCTTCCTGGCGGACTGCGTCCTGGTCGTTGACCTCGACGAGGGCGAAACGCTCGCTCATCTTGGGCGTGTCGTTCGGCCAGCGCGCCAGCGACATGGGTACACCGTCGAAGAACAGCTCCAGGTGCGCCGGAACATCCACGCCCGCCAGCTTCCCGAAGTAGTCCTGGCCGCGTGGGGTCAATGCACCGAAATCGGTGATGCCGGCAGCGCGGAGGTCCACCTGCAAGACGTGACTGCGCACCGCTTCCGGAATGCGCTGCGCGGCCGGACTGTCGATCACGGGCACGAAGTTCGTGATGGCCTGTCCCGCCCGCAGAATCGGTTTCTCGCCAGGTGCGGCGCGGTAGACCACGGGTGCATCCGCCGTTCCGGAGTCCTCGGTCACCAGCGTAAAGCTCTTCTCCAGGCGGGGATATACCCCGCCCTTGAGAACGATGGCGACACCACCCGCGGGAAGAGGCTCGGTCTTGCGGCGCGCACGCAGCGCATCCCGGGCGCGTTCGAGGGTGCGGAAGGGGCGCGCCGCCGTGCCGGGGTTCCCATCATCGCCGTCCGGGGAAGCGTAGAACCAGGGCGTGGCGTGGTCGATACGATCGATGCGCCGCTGTCGCTCACTGCGGAACGGCTCGCCGTCCTTGAGTGTTTCGATGTCTCGCAAACGGGCCAGCGCTTCGACGCGGAACGCCTCGTGCTTCGCCACGAAGAGATCCCGCGTCTTCTCGTATTCGCGGCGGGCCGTGGTGTAGTCCTTCCGATCCCGCGGCATGTCGCCCTGAGCGAGCATGGCGCGAGCCCGATGTTGCAGCATCGAGGTATCGTCTTCGGCCAACTGGCGGAACGCCTTCTCCGCCTCGTCGGTTGTGCCGCTCCGCAGAAAGCTTTCAGCCACGCACAGGCGAGCGTAAGAGCGCACGTCCCGGAACGCGGGTGAGTTTTCGCAGCCCGTGAGCGTCAGCAGAGGCTCGAACCGCTCGCGATAGCGCCGTTCCTGCACGCCGCGGAACAGTACCCCGTCGGGGGGAGGCGGAAGCTGCTGCAGGAACTCGGTCAACCGCCGCGCCAGCACCGCGTCCGGATTGCCCAGTCCCTCGAACGCTTCACCGGGAAGGGCTGTACTGAAGAACCCGAGGTCAGCGATCTCGAAATCGAGCACCCCCGTCCCCTCGTCGCACTCGCCAATCCGGAAGACCTTGAGCGTCGTGGCGGGATTGTAGCTCATCGACGTCGTCGTTTCCGCCCGCGCCACACCGTCGATCCACAGCGCCAGGTTCTTGAGGTCCCAGGTCACGGCCACGTGGTGCCACTCGCCAGGCGTCAGAAATCCGGAACTGCTGATGCCCGTGCTGCCCTCCGGGCGCCCGAGCGCGAAGCTGATCCCCGAATCATGGGGCGAAACCAGCAGGCGCCACCCGTTGTAGTAGCCGCTGCCGCACGCCATCACGCCGCCGCCGGTGCGCTTGTAGCCGCCCCGGTCCACTTCTTCCAGTTTGTTGACCTTGAGCCAGCAGCAGAGTGTGAACCCAGTCGCGGGGATGTCCAGCACCGGTCCCTTCAACTTTCCATGGAAAATCCGCGTGGCGCGCTGCCCGGCAAAACTCCCCGCGGTCTCGCTCAGCGCGTCCTTCTCCGGGGCCGGCTCAAAGGTCAACCCCTCCGGCACCGCGCCAAAACGGTAGCCGGCGAGACAGTCACTCCGAGCACTCAGACGCGCTTGCAGCTCGGCCTGCGATGTCTGCAACCCGGCCAGGTCGACCGCCGCCAACAGGGCTGCCCCACACGTCAACCCCACCAACGCCGCCCCGAACACACGCTGAACGCTCGTCATGGTCGCCCCTCCTTGGCTCTCTTATCCCGCCTCGCAATCGTGTCTCGATAACGCAGGGCTCTGCCGCGTGCGTACTCGCACGTCGGCAGAAGCACCCTCGTTCCCGCGCTGTCTCGTTGCGCCCGAAACGACCCGAATCGGTATTGAATCGCCCCCGGGCTGGCAACCGTTTACCACCGGTCGACACGAGAACCCAGGGTGACGCTGCGGCCGAGGGCCTCGGGCCGGGACGGCCCCGAGCACTCTACCGCGGTCCCGGAGGTCGCGCGCCACTGCCGCTCTACGCACTTTCCGCCGTGGGAACCCCTTGGCCCCAGACATCGTCGGTTCACGCCCCACAGCGTCACCTGCCCTCCGCCAAGCACTCGAGCATCGATGGATCCAGCGTACAGGCATCCGCCGCCAGGCATTCCTTCAACTGCGCCATCGAACTGCAACCGACAATGGGAACGGTGAAGAAGTCCTTCTTCTGATGGCAAATGTAGGCCAGGGTCAAGACCGTGACAGGGTCTCCCGTTTGCGCCGAAAGCTTCTTCAGGCGTTCGAACGTTTCAAGATTCTGGCTGTTCAGATAGGTCTTCCGCAACCCCTCGTTCAGTCCCTCCGCACCGAGCTTTTCCAGCTTGGCGAACAGGCCGCGCGCCTGCGGCGAATAGGCGCAGACGTTCATCCCGGTTCTTCGGTGGTAATCCAGGAACGCGGTGTCCATCCAGGTAGTTGAATCCGGTGTGTTGGGACGGTTGGGCACCGCCAGGCTCCATTCGATCTCATTGGCGACAAATCCCATCTGCCCGGATTTCTTCGCGTACGCATTGGCGGCCGCGATCCGGTCGACGCCCCAGTTCGAGCAGCCGATATACCGCAGTTTGCCCTCTTTTGCCTTCGCATTCAGCACGTCGATGATTTCTGCCACCGGCACGGTGCGGTCATCGATATGCAGGTAATACAGGTCGATGTACTCGGTTTGCAGACATTCGAGACTCTCCTCCACATCCTCGGCAATCTCGTCAGCGTGCAGCGTCCGGTAGTTCTTCAGGCCGGTGTCCTCGCCGCCCTTGGTCGCCAGTACGATGGAACGGCGGTTCTGGCGCGAGGCCATCCAGTTTCCCACCATGCGCTCCGACGTCCCTTTCCCTCCGTAACTGTGGGCGGTGTCAACGAAAACGCCGCCGCTGGCCACGAAATAGTCCAACTGCGCAAACGCGTCCCTCTCCTCCAGGTACCAGCCGAACGGGGCGGCACCCAGACATATGCCGGACACCGTAAGGTCGGTGTTTGGCAGGTTGTACAGATTCATTCGGTCGTCCCGCCTTTATCAGCCCGGACTCATTCCTTCAACTCCACCAGCATCTCCACTTCCACGGGGATGTTCGACGGCAGGATGCTCGTGCCGATGGCGGACCGCGCGTGGGAGCCGACGTCCCAGCCGAACACCTCCACCATCAGGTCGGAGAAACCGTTCATCACGGCGGGCTGCTGGCAGAATCCCGACGCGCTGCTGACAAACCCGAGCACCTTGACGATGCACTTGACCCGGTTCAGATCGCCGATGACCGCATGCATGGCGGAGAGCATCGTGATTCCGACACTCTTTGCCACTGCCGCACCCTGCTCCACCGTAAACTCCTCGCCAACCCGCCCGATGTAGATGAACTTGCCGTCCTTCATCTCTGGCCCCACGCCGGACATGTACAGCAGATTGTCGCCAAATTCCCGGCCCTGCCGAAAATGGTCGTTCTTCGCGGCCATCGGCACCAGCTTGATCCCGAGCTCTTCAAGTCTCTTGTACACATCCATGGCCCAGATCCTCCCTTGAGCAACCCTATGCATCGCAAGTCCTATGCATACGATTGCACCATAGCGCTGGGGTTCAACCGCGGCACGACTCGACCGCAGTCGCCTGCCTGCCCCCAGTCGTTGGGCAACAGCGAAACACGCGGGAATTCGACCTGTGCGGGTGAATCCGGCCACGGCGCCGTTCGTAGTGGTGGCGCAGTCCCGGCGGTTGTCCGCCGGGCAAGACACCATCCCCGCGCCAGACCGCCGCAACGCGCCGGATGGGCTCTTGGCGCTCCACTTCGTTCCGTGCACTGCGAGCCCACTACGAGCTGGCGCACCCTGGCGTCCATGGCGGGTCCTTTTCTCTCTCAGGATTTACCCGCACAGGTCGCGGGAATTCGGTGCAGGAGGCGCTGCCGTCCGTCATTGGCGTGGCGATCCCGCCGTAGAGCGACAACCGGGCCACTTCCACCTGCCCAGCGCCCCATCTGGCCTATCTCCCTTTTCGCAGCAGGTCTACTTGCTGCCGGCAGCCGCCGGACTCGGCGCCCAGAATTGCGGCCCTGCCGGAATGATACGGCATGAGCAGCGCCGCTTGATGGGGCCGATCCTGTCTGTGTCGATGGCCGTAAACCCCAGCTTGAACGCCGGGGAGTCGGGACGCAGCGTGTAGTCGTCATTGGCCGGATCGACAAAGAGCGGGTCGGCATACACGGAATGCGTGTCGAACCCGTGCTCCTGCCAGTCGGTAAAGGACGTCCAGCCGCCCCAGCCCATGCGCGGCGCCGCACTACCAGCCTGGAAGATCAGGTTGTTGTCCACCCGAATGACCTCCGGGGTCAGCAGTTTGCCGGTGGCGTACAGGACGGCATCTGGGATGGTCCAGTAGAAAATGTTGCGTTCCAGCACCTCGCCCCGCGAGTTGTCGGAGAAGTTAGCAAGGAGTCCCTGCATCTCGCGACTGTCGACGAAGATGTTGTTCGTCACGCGGTTGTCCTTGCCGCCCTGAAGCATGATCCCGCCGTGCGAGTTCCGGTAGACGATGTTCCCGGTCACCTCATAGCCGCCGGCGAACGAGTCCAAGTAGATGCCCCACGACATGTAGCAGGGCTTGTCGTCCGTCGTCGAGTACCCGATCGAGTCGGCGACCAGATTGCCGCGGATCACGCTGCCGCTGCGGAAGTTGCGGTCCTGCTGGGTGACTTCGATGGCGCCGGTGTCGTGCGTTTCCAGGCTGGTGTTCTGGACCCGGTTGTACTCCACCACGTTGGCGGTCCCGGGACACTTCAGCGAAATGCCGTAGCGCGACGTGTCATGGACCGCATTGTGCGACACCGTGTTCCCGGACGCCTGGGCCCCCTGAATGACGACGCCGCCGTTGTGTTTGTAGACTTCGCCGCAGTGGTGGATGTGGTTGTCGGTCACAGTGTTGCCCGAGCTCTCCAGGATCAGCACGCCGCCGCCGCCGCTGTGACCGATCTCACACCCCTCGACGCGGTTTCCGCTACCACCGTTGATGCACACCGCATTCTTTCCGGTGTTGCGGAAATCGCAGTTCTCCACCACGCAGTTCACCGCATTCCCGAAATACACCACCCCGTCACTGCCCATGCCCCACCCGCTGCAACCGTCGCCCTGCTCCCAGTCCGTGCAGCGGATGGTCAGACCGGACAACCGCAGGTGCGACACCGATTCCGCCCCAACCGCGCCCTGGACGTCAAACATCCGTCCCAGCGCCGGCGCGATCACTTCGGTCTTCGCGGTGAAGCCCGGTTTGGGCAGGCAGTACAGAACACCCGTCTGCCGGTTCAGATACCACTCGCCGGGACTGTCGAGTTCCTCCTGCACGTTCTCCACGAAGTAGCGGTCGCCGGCCGCCAGCAGCGCCGAGCATTCCGGTCCGCCCAGGCTGATGACATGGGTCTGGGGGTCGTAACCCTGGATGGAGACGATCTCCAGGTACGCACGGCAGTCGCCGGACTGGAAGACGTGAATCTCGACCCCGGGCGCGAGCCAGGCCGGCTTGAACGCGTCGGGAGGACAGCAGAGGGTGGTCTTTGACCCGGTTCCGGAACCGGTCACGGCCAGTTGCTTGCCTTGCGACGCGACGAATTTCGCCGCATGCACCACGACCCGATGCCGGCCAGCCGCGACCTGCGGCAGATCCTCGTCAACCGGCTTCCAGGCCGGATCGTCGCAGAACACATACCCCCGCAGCCCCAGCCCGCCGCCCTGCACGTTCCGCCAGCGCATGACGTGCTCACCGGCCGTCAGCGTGACCGTTGCCGTGGGACTCCACTTGTAGACACTCCACCCGCCGGTGTCAGGCAGATTCTGCAGCAAGATCGGGGCGCCGTTGTCCACCGTCAACTCGGTACGGCCCCCCATGCCCTGGGTTTTCCATTCGGTGTTGGCGTTCTGCGCGCTGTAGAACATCCAGAAGGTGTAGTCGCCCGCGGCTGGGATGGTCACCTTGTACTCCATCCAGTCACCGGGATTGTGAATGCAACCGACCGCCAGGCCGAAGCCGTTCGGCTTGGTGCCGTTGTACAGGAATCCCCGCCGGTACGGGTCGGCAGGATCGACGTTCGGATACCGTGCCCGGACCTGCCGCTCGTTGTTGATGAACAGCGACCGGAACGTCCACGCCCCAGCCTTGACCTCGGGAAGCGCGAGCGACACCTGGCCATTGCCGGCCGGCGTGAATCCGGTCAACCGCCGGCCGCCGATCAACTCGGGAGTCTCCCCCGGGTATGCGGCGTACGTGATCGGGCATGCCTCGGTCCCCGAATCCTGCGGTCCGAATTGCAGCGGTTCGGTGACGTAGTACCGCCCCCCGCGCAACAGCACCGTGACCGGCGTCGACAGCGGTCCGGCAGCTTTCAGAGTGCGAACCGCATCGCGCGCCCGGACAACCGTGGCAAACGGCCCATCGGTCCCTGCCCGATTCGGCTCGACCAGGCCGCCGGACCACGAGTCCCGACCCTCCGGCGAGACATAGAACTTGACGCCCGCGCCGGACGCACCCCCCGGATCGCCTGAGTCAACCCCGGACCGGCACCCCGTGAGCAGCAGCAGTCCCGTCATCCCGAAGAGCAACCGTGATGTCATGCGGAGAATCTCCCTTGTCCGATTCCAGCAGACCTCTCCTGTCTACGATACGACGCGACCCCACGGATGGCAATGGTGAAATCGCAACCGTTCATGGTATAATAGTAGCATCCGTGGAGTGACCAAGTATGGTACGGTTACACTGAACGCGGCTCGGATGCGGACGATTCCAGGCGTGAGATGCGAATGTCGAACGCTGCCTCCCGTTCGGACACGCCGGCAACTCGGGGAGAGTGCGGCAAAAGCATGGATGGCAAGAATCATTGCCACCCATGATTTTGCCCTGCATCTTCCTTCCAGTGGTTCGATCCGGTGAGGTCTGGTGAACGCAAAGACCAAACACGCCCCGATGCCCCACCATCCCGCCCCAGTTGTGAGTCGCCCTGCACCGCCAGTCACGGACGCGCAGTTCGACGCTCTCTACGCCGGCGCGGCGAGAACCGGTGCATCCGGCGATCAGGCGTGTGTCCGCGAGTGCTCCGTTCTACTCTGCTGGGGTAGTGAGAAGTGGAGATACCCGGACGCAACCTGGACACGCCCGAACTGGATGGCGCTCTGGGCGCTCGGCCCGGGCGGCGCCGTCACATCCGGCGGGACACGGTTTCCGCTCGCACCCGACCGGTTGGCCGTCATCCCCCCCGGCGCCGTGTATGGCACCGACTGCCAGCAACCGTTCCGCTGCGTCCTGATCTCATTCACGACCCTCGGCTTCCACCCGTTGTCGCCACTGGCGGTCACCGTGCTCCGGGACGAAGTCCTGCTCACGCAGGCCACAAATATCATCGACGCCCTGCTGGGTGCGGATCCCGCAAGCGAGCCATCGCTTGCGATCCTGGCGCTGGCCTACGGGATCCTCAGCAAGATGCCGCCGTTGCTCGACAGACTGCAACGACTGCCGCGCCATATCCAGCAGGCACTGGAGTACATGCAGAAACATTCGACGCGCAACACCAGCAATCAGGAACTGGCAGCCTTGGTGCACATGCAGAAGACGGCCTTTGTCCGCGCCTTCCATCGCGCCGTCGGCACACCGCCGCAGACGTTTCTCCGCCGACACCGCATGGACGAAGCCTGCCGCCGCCTTCTCGCCCCGGGCAACCGAGTCACGGACGTAGCGCGAGAGATGGGCTTTGTCGACCCGTCCTACTTCTGCCGCGTATTCAAGCAGACCCTGGGGCTCACCCCGGCACAATGGCAACGCGAAGCAGTGAGCCTGCCCCCGCACTGAGGGCGGACCGCAATGCTACTGCGGTTTTCGGGTTGCGGCGCCCAGGAATTGAACCGCAGGCACGGAGACACGGAGAAGAAAATCTCAGAGTGATGTCCGCATTTGCCGCGGTTCCGCCGCGGCAAATGCGGACATCCCCGTGTATCTGGAGAACACGGGGAAGCCATGCAAGTCCGGGCTGAGGGAAAACCCTGGCGGGCAGACCGCTTGAACTCGGAGTTCTCCAGCAGAAGGATGTGCGGCAGTGAGGCTGGCGGTCAGCCAGCCTCACTGCCGCACATCTCCTCCTCTTCCTCTGCCCTCCGTGTCTCCGCGCCTCCGTGGTGAAATCTTGCTGATGTCGTTACGGCAGACCATGCGCGAAGGAGAACCTTGGGAGCATCGAGGGCTGCCAGGACGACTAGTGCGGGGTCAATCTTTCGTCGGCGGCAGCGACTCGAACTCGGGGACGCGCACCATGTACACGTTCCCGTAGCCTGAGCGGTCGGAACTGAAGACGACGTACGAACCGTCCGGCGACAGGCGCGGGTGCGGGTGCGTCTGCTGGATCTTCATGGCCGAGTCGTGTCGGCACAGCACGCGTGGCGGCAGGTACTGCCGGCCGTCCCATTTCCACACCCGGATCACGCCGCCACCGTCACCCACGATGAGCGTCTCGTCGTTCGAGTGGATATGCCCCGTATGCCCCGGGAACACCGCCTCGGTGCGGTCCGTATCGTCGAACCGGATTCTGCCCAGAACCGCCTGGTGTTGGACCGTGTGGCCGTGATACCCGATGTGGATGCCATCCGCATACCAGTACTCGTGCCCGACCACTTCGCCTTTGACCGTAGGCCGAATCTTCCACGTCCGGCCCGAGTCCGCGTCCAACCCCCAGATCCGATGGTCCACGCAGTCCCACGGCCCTTCATGGCAGAACGTCAGCAAGTGCGGTTGCGTGAAGGACGTGTTGACGTGCCCGATCCAGTATTTCTCTTCGAACACCACCTTGCTGCCGCTGCCGTCGGTCGCCACCTGCACGATCTGGCTCAGCGGCCGCGCCGCCCAGGTCTCGCGGAACCCGACGTAGCCACGCATCAGGTCCACCGTGAACCGCGACGACATGTCCTCCCACAACCCGAAGTAGACGTGGCGCCCGTCCGCCGAACCGTTGGTCATCGAGATGCACCAACCCGGTTTGGCTTCGTACAGCAGACGCTCGCGCCGCGTCGCCAGGTCGACAGCGAGTAACCGCACATCGTGCCACAGGTAGACTTCGTCCCGCACCGGGTTCAGGCACGCCTTCTGCAACTCCACTTCGCGTGGCAATGGCATGGATGCCAACTCGGTGAACGGCTCGATCTCGCCCGTCGCCAAGTCAACCCCGAACAGGTTCGTACGGTTGTTGCGGTCCGAACCGAACAACAGCTTGTGCCCGCCCGCGTACCAACCCGGGTTCGTGAAGTAGAAGTGGTGACTGTGCCCGCGGTAGTTGGTCAACTGAATGACCTCGAAGCCACTCTCGCGGTCACGATAGGATGTTCTCTCTACCATCGTTTGGCTCCATGGTTGTTGGGACGGCACGCCACGCGCTCGTAGTGGTGTCGCAGGCCCGGGGCGGCGTCTGCGCCGGGACGGGACAAGACACCATCCCCGTGCACCGCGTCACCCGGGATGGGCTCTTGACGCTCCACTGCGTTCCGCGCACTGCGAGCCCACTGCGAACGGGCACGCCACGCGCTCGTAGTGGTGTCGCAAGCCCGGCGGCCCACCGCCGGGCAAGACACCAGCCCCACGCCGCCCCACTACTCCCACGGGTGCAGCAGGACCTTGCCGCAGTTGCCGGTCAGTTGCAATTTCCAGGCGTCCTCGACGCGCGACATCGGGAACGTGTGCGTGACGAACTTGTCGAGCAGTGGCGCGGACTTCGCAAGGACCTGCATGATGCGCGCCGCATCGCCCCGGTTCCAGTGCCACACACCATTCAGCGTCAAACCCTTGCGGATCATATCATTACTGACGTTCACCGCCACGTCGCCGCCTTCGCCGACGAACGACACCTGGCCGCGCCGCCGCGTCGCGTCGATCATGAGCCGCTGCGCCGCCGGCACACCGCTGCAGTCCACCGCCTTGTCCACGCCTTGCCCGTCGGTGAGATCCAGTATCTGCTTCAACGCTTCCTTGGCATCCGCCGGATTGACCGCCGCCACCGCACCGAGCTCCTTTGCGAGGTTCGCACGGTACGGGTGCCCCTCGACCGCGATCACACGCGCGCCGCGGCTGACGCCGTTGATGACGCCGCCCAGTCCGACCGGGCCCATGCCGGTGATCAGCACCGTGTCCAACGCATCCACCGCCATGCGCTGCATGGCGCCGAACGTCGGGCCCAGCCCGCAACAGGCCAGGCTGCCGTGCTCGATGCTCATGCCCTGCGGGATCGGCAGCAGCAACCAGTCCTGCTTGATCAGGTACTGCGCATAGGTCGCGGTCCCGGCCGTGTTGCCGGTGACGCTCAGCGCGTTCTGCCCGTTCCGGCAGTGGATGTAGTCGCCGCGCAAACACAGCGTGCACTTGCCGCACGGGTAGCACGGCATGACCACCACGCGGTCGCCCACCTTCACCGTGCCCGCCTGCGCCACCTCAACCACCTCGCCAGCCGCCTCGTGGCCCAGGCAGTCGCCGGGATTCCCCGCCTTGAACGCCTTGTACTCGGTGCACATCGGCGCCACGAGCACTTTCACCACGGCAAACTCGCCCTTCGCGTGCGGGTCCGGCTTCTCCACCAGTCCCGCCGTTTCCTTACCGGTAATCGCTGCCACTTGCATGGTCTGCTCCTTTCCACTCAAGACACCGTTCCGTCCGTCGGCTCAGCTTCGTGACTGACTCAACGCCCTTCACCGTGCAACGGTCAACCGGCTGCGGCGTAACCCCGGCCGGCTCAGAACACGCGGCCCGCATGCAATTCGCTGAAGAACTCGGCAACGGGCAGGACCTGCACGCCGTCGAAATGCCGGGCCCGCGTCCCGGTGTAGACACCGAACATGCGCTCGACGCACACTCCCGGGCGGGTCGCCAGGTCCCGCATCGCGCGCTCCCATTTCCGGTTCCATTCCCGCGCCAACTTGACCTCAATGCACACCACGTGCGGGGGTGAACCGTTCCGCGCTTTGCGTGTCTCGACGACAAAATCGACCTCAGACCCCGCAGCCGTGGCGTAGTAGGCCAACGCCCTGTGCTTGTCCTGCACCACATTGGCCACGCGCAGTTCGTGAAAGACCAACGTTTCCAGGGCAAAGCCCAACCATGTTCGGTCCACCGGGTCGTGCTGCAGCCCCGCCGCGGCCCGGGCGACCCCCGGGTCAAACCAGTAGAACTTCGGGTGCGTTTGCTCGCGGACCTTCAGTCGCGGCTGCCACGCCGGGAGGAAATGCCCGACCAAGGTGTCGAGCAGAATGGCGAAATACGCGTCCACACTGCTCCGCGGCACGGCCGCGTCACGAGCTACCCCCAGCGCGTTCAGCGTCTGACCGTTCATGAGCCCCGCAATGTTCAGGAAACGCAGGAACGGTCCCGCTTTCCGGATGAGCCCCTCCGCGCGCACCTCCTCTTTCAGGTACGTGCTCACGTAGGCACTGAGTATCGCCGTGGCGTTCTCCCGGTCGGTCTGTACCACCGGCAGCATTCCCTCGGCCAGCGAAAACTCAAGGTCGAAGTCGGCCCCAAGCTCCGCCGCACTCAGCGGCTCCATGTCCAGCGTCAGCGCCCGCCCCGCCAGCAGGTTGACACCGGCGCGCCGCAGCTTCCGGGCCGAAGAGCCGCCCAAAGCGAATCGCCACCGCCGCGACTCCATGAGCCGGTGTACCTCGTCGAGCAACTCCGGGACCTTCTGGATCTCATCGAGAACCACCCAAGTCCCTGCCGGCCGGACCCCGACCAGCGCCTCCAGACGGTGCGGGTCACGCGAGAGTTCCAGGAACAGAGACGCGTCCAGCAGGTCCAGGTAGACGGCGTCGCTCAGAACTTGCCGCAACCACGTGCTCTTGCCAGTGCCGCGAGGTCCGAAGAGAAAGAAGGACCGACTCGGCAGACGCAGCGCGCGCGGTATTCGTGGTCCCAGGTCCATGAGCGCTATCTTACACTCGTACCGTAATTTTGCAATGTTTTTTTACGGTAGTGATGTGGAAATGCGTCCGCCGAACCGGGCCGCGCCCGGCCCTCACCGCCAGGAGAACTCCCCGCCGCGCCGGACGGTTGCAGCACGCGTGGCCGCACGAGCGCCAACCTGATGGGCTCCCCGGCGGTAAACTCCGGGCGCTTCCCGGCCGACGCTCGACGCTCGACGCTCGACGCTCGACGGCCGACGGCCGACGCTCGACGCTCGACGCTCGACGCTCGACGCTCGACGCTCGACGCTCGACGCTCGACGCTCGGCGTTCGGCGTTCGGCGTTCCTTGAGTTGCCCGCGTTCCGGGACACAGGGTAGGGTTTCACCCCATAGCAAAACGGTTTATCACAGCCTACAGTGGTAACCGCGAAGAAGGCAATGCTAGAGAGAAGGCGGAACGGCAAAGCGGTACTCCACTCATCCGACTCCGAGACCAACAGACCTCTGGCAGAAGGGACATGGGGGCGCGTCGCAAGTGTCCAGCCCAGGCCCAGCAAAGCGCCCACATCTTCGGATCAGGATGGCACGAAGCCGGCGAAATAGCGACCTGTGCGGGTAGATCCAGCCTCGCGGAAGTACGGCCGCAGTGGCTCGGCGCGTCCCGCGCCGAAGCAGGATGCGCGGGCCGGTCCCCGGCCGAGGGCCTCGGGCCGGGACGGCCCCGAGCACCCTACTGCGGTCCCGGAGGTCCCGCGCCACGGCCCGCCGCCGCGGACAACCGCGAACGGGTGTATCCACGCGCATGTAGCACCGCTTCTTCTGTCCGTGGACTTACCCGCACAGGTCGCGAAAAAGTCGGAAACGGTAGAACCAGAAACACTCAGGAGAGAGGGATTGGGTCGATGAAGCACATGCGCACGTTCAGAGCCCAGAGTGGACACGGATTGCTTGGAGCCCCACACTCCCACACTTTCTTGCGACCTGTGCAATAAGCCGCGCCCGCAGACGTGTCCGACAGGGGCGGCAGCATTGTCGGTCTTCAGGGCCCTCCGAGTGCACAGGTCGCCGTTTTTTTTGCAGCCAGCGCAGGCGTTGCGGGACAGTAGCGCGTGCGGCCGGCCAGCCCGTTATCCCCTTGGTTTCACCGCCTCTCACGCGGCGCCGAGGCGAGCCGTGGGGGAGTGCGTTGTCCTAACGCGCCTTCGATGTGTCACGACAACGGCGCCGCGTTCGGAAAACGCGGTGCATCAGGCGAATGGTAGGCCATGAAAACTATTGAAGCATCGCCATCGCGCGCCGGGTATGTGCTATTGCTGGCATTCCTCCTGCTGGCGGCGGGCATCGTCACCACCGGCTACTTCTACTACCGGAACCACGAGCGGCACCACCGCGCCGAGGTGGAGCGCCAGCTTTCCGCCGTTGCGGATCTGAAGGTGGGCGAACTGGTGCAGTGGCGCAAGGAGCGGCTGGAAAATGGCGACGTCTTTTTCAAGAACCCCTCGTTTGCAGCCCTCGTGCGGCGCTTGTTCGAGAAACCGGCGGACGAGGACGCACAACGCCAACTTCTGGACTGGTTGGGCAAATACCCGACGCACTACGACTATGACCAGATTCGCTTGATGGATGCTCAAGGCGTCAGTCGTATGACCGTTCCCGCCGGACGGCCGCCGGTGTCTTCTGTTGTTTCACGGCGCATTCCAGAAGTCCTGCGGTCGGGGCAGGTGACCCTCCTGGACTTCTACCGTAACGAACACGACCAGCGCATCAATTTGGCGGTGATGGTTCCCATTCTTGATGAACAGGGCGGTAACCAGCCGCTGGGCGTACTCGTTTTGCGCGTGGACCCGGGAACCTATCTCTATCCCTTCATCAAACGCTGGCCGACGCCCAGCTTGACCGCCGAGACGTTGCTCGTCCGCCGGGAAGGCAACGAAACGGTCTTCCTGAATGAACTCCGGTTCCAGACGAATACCGCGATGAACCTCCGCGTGCCTTTGGACAGCACCACAATGCCCGCGGTTCAGGCCGCCTTGGGACGGGATGGCATCATGGAAGGCATAGACTACCGGGGCGTGTCGGTGGTGGCGGCCCTGCGCACCGTTCCGGATTCGCCGTGGGCGCTGGTCACCCGGATGGACACCGCGGAAGTGTATGCACCGATGAGGGAGCAGCTTTGGCTGGTAGTCATCCTGATCGGCGCTTTGCTCCTCGGCACGGGGGCTTGCGTGGGTCTGGTCTGGCGGCAGCAGAGCATCCGGTTCTACCGGGAAAGGGCGGAGACGGACAATAGAACCAGGCGCTTTGCGACGGTGGTGAAGGACTCGAACGACGCGATCACGATTCAGGACTTCGAGGGCCGGATCACCGCCTGGAACCGCGGCGCTGAACTGATGTACGGCTACAGCGAGGCCGAGGCGCTTGCGGTGAACATTGAGCGTCTCACAACCCCCGACAAGGTGGCCGAGCAAGAGGATTTCATCCGCCGGTTGATCGCAGGCGAAGCGATCACCTCGTTCGAGACCCAGCGGGTGACCAAAGACGGGCGCGTGCTCGATGTCTGGATGACGGTGACCAAGCTGATGGACGATGCCGGAAACCCGATTGGCCTGGCCTCGACCGAGCGCGACATCACCGCGCGCAAGCAGGCGGAGGAGAAACTGAAAGGGATTGAGACGTTGTTACAAACCGCCGTAGATGCTATGCCGGTGGGACTCTGGATTCTTGACGCTGAAGGGAAGATCGTAACCAGCAGCACTGCCGCCCAGCGCATCTGGACCGGGGTACACTACGTTGGCGTAGACCAACTTGGTGAATACAAGGGCTGGCGGATCGACAGCGGTAAACTGATAGAACCTCATGAATGGGCGGGGGCTCGGGCCCTTGAGAAGGGCGAAACTTCAATTGAAGAGGAAGTCGAGATCGAGTGCTTTGATGGCACGCACAAGATCATCCTCGACTCTGCCGTGCCGCTGCGTAAAAGCGACGGAAGCATCGGTGGCGCCATTACCATCAACCAAGACATCACCGAACGCAGGCGGGCGGAGAAGGACCTCCGGCGCTTTGCGACGGTGGTGAAGGACTCGAACGACGCGATTACGATTCAGGACTTCGAGGGCCGGATCACCGCCTGGAACCGCGGCGCCGAGCTGATGTACGGCTACAGCGAGGCCGAGGCGCTTGCGGTGAACATCGAGCGCCTCACTTCCCCCGGCAAGGTGGCCGAGCAGAAGGACTTCATCCGCCGGCTGGTGGCGGGCGAAGCCGTCAACTCGTTCGAGACCCAGCGGGTGACCAAAGACGGTCGCGTGCTCGATGTCTGGATGACGGTGACCAAACTGATGGACGATGCCGGAAACCCGATCGGCCTGGCATCCACCGAGCGCGACATCACCGCGCGCAAACAGGCGGAGGTGGCGCTGCATCAAAGTGGGCTGACGTTGCAGGAGAAGAACGCGGAGTTGGAACGTTTCCTCTATACGGCATCCCATGATCTGAAGAGTCCGGTGGTGACGGTCCGGACGTTCCTCGGCTACCTGGAACAAGACATGGCGAAGGCCGATGCCGTGCGGATCGAGAAGGATCTGCGCTTCATCCGCACCGCCGCGGACAAGATGGCGCGGTTGCTCGATGAGTTGCTGCAGATTTCGCGCATCGGTCGCGTCGTCTGCCCGCCTGTGCGCGTCACGCTGCGGACTCTGGTGGACGAAACACTCAGTACTGTGGCTGGCCGCATCGCCGAACGGGGCGTGAAGGTGATTGTGGGCGAACAAGACGTGACGTTGTATGGCGACCAGTTACGGCTCGCGGAGATCTGGCAAAACCTGGTGGAGAACGCCTGCAAGTTCATGGGCGATCAGAAAGAACCGCGCATCGATCTGGGCGTGGAGGTGCGCGAAGCGGAGATGGTGTTTTTCGTGCGCGACAACGGCATCGGTATTGATCCGCACTATCATGCAAAGGTGTTCAGTCTGTTTGAGAAACTCGATTCGAAAGCCGAAGGGACGGGCCTTGGCCTGGCCATCGTCAAACGGATCGTGGAGTTGTACCGGGGTAAACTCTGGGTGGAATCCCCGGGGCAGGGACAGGGCGCGTGCTTCTATTTCACCCTGCCGGGAGCAGAAGACAGAAGTCAGGAGACCTGAATCCTGACTCCTGAATTCTCGCGACTGTATAGCAGAGTTGAGGCAAAAGCAAAGGAGAGCGACACCATGAAAGGCGAAGCGATTGTCATTCTGCTGGTGGAAGATGATGAGGCCCATGCCGAGATCGTGCGCCGGAACTTCGAGACTTCTCGTATAGCCAATCGTCTGATGCACGTTGCCGACGGGCAGGCGGCGTTGGATTACCTATACCGACGGAATGAATTCAGCGACCCGGCCAACTCACCGCGGCCAGGCGTCATCCTGCTCGATCTGCGCCTGCCGAAGGTGGACGGGCTGGAGGTGCTTAGGATCATCAAGGCGGACCCGAATCTCTCCGTCATCCCGGCGGTAGTCCTGACCACCTCGCAAGCCGAAACGGACATGATCAAAGCCTACAGCAACCACGCCAACAGCTATCTGGTCAAGCCGGTGGACAGTGTGAAGTTCACCGAACTGATGGAAACCTTCGGCTACTACTGGCTGGCATGGAACCAGAAACCGAACTAACCCTACCCCGGAGATCAGGATGAACGCCGAACGCCTGCACTTGCTGATCGTGGAGGACGAAGAGGCCCACGTCGAGGCCATCCGCCGCGCTTTTGAAAAGGCGGACGCAAATGTGGAGATCCGCGCGGTCGGCACCTTGCGGGAATTCCGCGCCGCCGTTGCGGATCGTCTGCCGGACCTCGTGCTGATTGATCTGAACCTGCCCGACGGTAAGGCCATGGAGGTCATGACGTTTACGTCGGAAACGGCTCCATTCCCCATCCTGGTCATGACCGCGTTCGGCAATCAGGAGATCGTGGTCAAAGTGATGAAGGCGGGCGCCTTGGATTACGTGATCAAATCTCCCGAAGCGTTTGCCGCGATGCCCCAAACCATGGAACGCGCGTTTCGCGAGTGGAAACTGCTTCAAAAGCACAAGCAAACGAAGGAGGCGCTGCGGGAGTCGGAAGTGCGCTACCGGAGGCTGTTCGAGGATGCCCAGGACGGCATGGCGCTGGCGGAGGCCGAGACCGGCAGGTTGGCGGACTGCAACCGGGCCCTTTGCCGCATGGTGGAGCGCGAACAGGCGGAGCTCGTGGGGCAATTTCAGTCCGTTCTTCATCCCCCGCAGGAAAACACCCAGGGCGGCGTATCCTCGACCTTCCGACAACACCAGACGGATGCCAGGAAGGTGCTGGAAAGCCGCCTGCTGTCGCGAAGCGGCAAACTTCTCCCCGTGGAAATCATGGCCTCCCGGGTCCAGATGAATGGCCGCGACTACATGCTGGGAATCTTCCGCGACATCACCGAGCGCAGACGGGTGGAGGAATCCCATGCGCGGCTGGCGACGGCGGTCGAGCAGGCCGCCGAGACGATTATGATCACCGACACCGATGGCACCATCCTCTACGTCAATCCGGCGTTCGACAAGACCAGCGGATACACCCGAGAGGAAGCCATCGGCCAAAACCCGCGGTTCCTCAAGAGCGACAAGCAGAACGCGGAGTTCTACCGTCGGCTGTGGGCGGCGCTGGTCGCCGGGGAGGTGTGGAGCGGCCGCATGATCAACAAGCGCAAAGACGGCACGCTTTACGAGGAAGACGCTTCCATTTCGCCCATGCGCGATGCCGCGGGCACGATCGTCAGCTACGTCGCCGTCAAGCGCGATGTCACCCGCGAAGTCCAACTTGAAACCCAACTGCACCAGGCGCAGAAGATGGAAGCGGTGGGCCGCCTGGCGGGGGGCGTGGCGCACGATTTCAACAACCTGCTCATGGGCATCATGGGTTACGCCGAGCTATGCCGGGGTCGGATCGATCCCGGCCATCCGATCCGGGAGTGGCTCGACGAAATCACGCGCGACGCCGAGCGGTCGGCCGATATCACCCGACAACTCCTGGCCTTCGCCCGCAAGCAGACCATCGCGCCGAAGATCCTGGACCTCAACGACGCCGTGGCCGGCATGCTCAAACTGTTGCGGCGGCTGATCGGTGAGGACATCAACCTGGCCTGGCTGCCCGGCACGGACCTGCGGCCGGTCAGGCTCGACCCGTCACAGGTTGACCAGGTCCTCGCCAATCTGTGCGTCAATGCGCGGGACGCCATCGCCGGCGTCGGCAAGATCACCCTGGAAACCGGAAACACCACCCTCGACGCAGAGTACTGCGCCAGGCACGCGGACGCCATTCCCGGCGCGTATGTGTTCCTGTCGGTCAGCGACGACGGCTGCGGCATGGACCGGGAGACGATGGCGCAGATATTCGAGCCGTTCTTCACCACCAAGGGCCTCGGCAAGGGCACGGGCCTGGGACTGGCCACCGTTTACGGCATCGTCAAGCAGAACAGCGGTTTCATCTACGTATACAGCGAACCGGGCCAGGGAACAACGTTCAGGATCCATCTGCCCCAGGTCGCGGCAGGGGCCGTGGCGGCAACCGCCACCAGCAAGGCGGCCGTACCCAGAGGACGGGGGGAGACCATCCTGCTGGTCGAGGACGAGAAATCACTGCGCGTGACCTGCGGCCTGTTCCTGGAGGCCCTCGACTACAAAGTCCTGCTGGCGGAGACCCCGGGGGAAGCCCTGAAGATGGTGGACCGGCATCCGGGTGACATCCATCTGTTGCTGACCGACGTGGTCATGCCCGGGATGGACGGCCGACAACTGTCGAAACGCATCAGCGCGGTCAAGCCGGGCGTCAAGGTGTTGTTCATGTCCGGCTACACGGCCGACGTGATCGCCCAACGCGGCGTGCTGGAGCAGAACACGGCCTTCATCGGGAAGCCCTTCAAGCGCGACGACCTTGCCCGCAAGGTGCGCGACGTGCTGGAAGCCCATGAGCCCGCAAGTCAGGAAGCGGCGACCACAGAGCATGTTGCGCGACAGGCGGCCGCGAAGACCGGGACGCCGTAACGAGAGCCGACACGCCCTGAACGCGGGACTCAGACCAATCCCCCGGGCGCTCCCCGTCAGAGTCCCGGCTTCAGCCGGAAGCCTGCGCCCGCGCTTCAGCCGGACGCGAAGACCGTCGCCTCACGCAGCAGCCCCAGGTCATCGTCACGCGCACCGCCACGCCGCCCTGCCCCCGGACGTACCAGGCTCGTAGTCCCGCCTTTAGCGCCTTAATCCGGGGGTTCTGTGATGAATAACAACATATCTCACGCGGCGTCCTTGACGAGCTTCTGTGTTGAGGCCGCGAGCATGGCGGTAAGCGCGGCGGTGATCAGTCTGCCTTTCTCCGTGAGGTGATAGTTGCGGCGCCTGGGGGTCTTGCGGATCAGTCCATGCTCGCGGAGGAGTCGCAGATGACGGGTGACACGGGCCACGAGTTGACGCTCAGTGCGCTGGACCGTCCATGCGGTGTCGCGGAGTTTCTGGCGGAGTTTGGCGTTGGTCATGCCGGAGACAGCGAACAGAGGGTCGGCGATGGCCTGGAGCAGATCGCGGTCCTTGCCGGTAGGGTCCAGGGCGCGGATGGCCCGGCCGTTGCGGATGTGGCGTCGGGTCACGGTGGCGAGCAGGTCGCCGACGGGGCGGTCGTCATGCAAGGTGGCCATCTGATTCATGAAGCGGTCGTTGGTCTCCTGCGAGACCTTGGCGCGCAGCGGGATATCCGCGACGCCTTTGCGCAGGGGGCGAAGACTCTTCCTGGCTCGCGAGGATTGGCCCTGGGCGCGTCGCCACACGTGGAATGCCCTGGGGTTGTTGATGGTTGTCTCGAAGCGCAGGACGTTGCACTCGTTGTAGGCCTTGACGCTGTTCTGATCGACCCAGTGACGAACACGTACCCCATCATGGAAGGACGCCACCCGGGTGTTGACCTGCCCGGAGAAGCGCGGGTGTGGCTGTCCGGTCGCGGTCACTTGGCGCCCCAGATAGCGCAACACGCGGTCGGCGGTTCCCGTGATCACGGCGTGGCGCAGGAGTCTGTCCATGAGCGATTCGGCGTCTCGCGGCTGGGGAAAGATCAGATCCGTGGCCCATTCGCTCTGCCACAGGGTCCAGTAGTACGACAGGTGCTCGCCCACGGTCTGCTTCATGGTGGGAAAGGCCAGCGGCACAAGCCCCCGCAGCAGGGTCGGCCAGTCGGCGTCGAGTTGACGGTCGAGGAACGTCTGCGCCCGGTCGAAGTCCGCGATGTGAAGGAACTTGTTGCCCGACCGTTCGAAGCCAACTTTGGCATGGTCAAGACGGCGTCGCAGCCACTCGCGTCCGTTCATGCAGATCTGGATATGGTAGGGGCACCACGTTTGCAGGCGGATGTTCATGAAGCCGAACGCGGGGTGGTCCAGGTACAGGTAGAGGTGTTTGCAGTGCGTCGGATAGTAGCGCAGTTGCGGGAACCCCCGTTCGGCACAGAAGTGCGCCTTGAACGAGGCCCCCGATTCTTGGCAGGACCAGACGCCGACCAGGCCCTTCTGGATTCCTTCGGTGCGCTGACGTTCGCGCGCCAGGGCCTCTTTGTTGGTGTGCAACGAGGGGATGTGCGTGATTCCATGGCCGCTTTCGCGCCGCGCATAGGCCTCGACTTTCTCGATCAATGCCGAGCTGCGTGCCGTCACCCAGTTCTTGTAGTCCTTGTTCAGGATGCCGCGCTGACGGCAGAACTCCGTCATTCCCTCGGCATGCGACAGGGGAAGAATCGAGCCCTTGAATACGATCCGGTCAAATCCGCTGATCACGCCCTTGACCAACTGCGAGAAGCGCTGTATAAATGCATTCATCCGCCGTCTGTCCTCCTGAAATGGGTGAAGGTTTTTGTCGAACCTCTTTACCATAGAGGAGAGACGGCGGACTTCCTCTTTCAGGCCAGCGGCACGGCGCCTGTCGGTTCTGAGTCGAACAACCGCTCGATGCGTCAACATCGATTTGCGAAGCCCTCTGCCCCCGCCCGGACCGCTCGACCTGCCACCCCGCCAGCGGCAGGAAAAAACGCGGAGGGACCCGGCGAAAACAAGCGCAGGGCCGTAGGGCTTTACATCGAACCCGCCCGCTCACGGTACGCACGATTCGGCAAGGCAAAAATGGCCGACCCGACCGTATGCCATCCGCAGCAAGACCCGGCCTGCAAGACAACTTCGCATCCCGCACCCCCAAGCCATTTTTTCCTTGCCGAATCTGCCCCACGGCGAGCTCCCCGGGCGGGGGCGATGTCAAGCCCGCTCTGCGCTTTTTTCGCTGGGAAACCGCGTTTTTTCCTGCCGCGGGGGACGCGCGGAAAATTGGGTTGCGGGCAACGCCCGCCTTGAGCGGTCCGGGACGCGCGTCGCCAGAGACATCCGGACCGCCTGAAGGCGGAACTACGAGCCTCGCGCGCCGCCTGCCAGGGCTGTTTCAAGATCCGGCCCCGCGTCTCGGAAGGCCACGCCTCCGCGCATACCAAGTAGGGGCGGCCTGTCCTCAGGTCGCCCCCCCCGGCGTGGGGACACGCCGGGGGTACTCGCCGCGCGTGACGGTCACGAATCTTGAAACAGCCCTGGCCGCCTGCCCCCCCGGTTGCCAGCCGCCCGATCCCGGCGTATAGTCGCGACAGGGTAACTACTCAGGTAGGTAGGGTTCAGGGTTCGGGGTTCAGGCAATTCACGAGGAGGAACTCATCCTTCCACTGAGAAATCCAGTTCCAATGGGTCTTGGGTGTTTGAAGTCTACCTGAACCCTGAACCCCGAACCCTGGTACCTGAGTAGTCACGCGACAGGCACCGGCCATGAACGGCGGCAGGAGTCCCGGCAGCGGCGCGACGGGGAGGACCTTTCCATGCAGGACTACGAGGCACTCGACATCGCAGCGGTGGCCAACGCCAGGGCAGACGTGCTTGAGAACCCCGCCGCGGCGCTGACCGGCGAACAGACCTTCCACGGCATTCCGTTCCGCGTTCCGCCCGCCGCGGCAGGCTGCTGTTTCGTGCACCTCGGCACCGGCGCCCCGGCCCAATCGATCACCATCCCCATCGGACGGAAGCTGCGCTGGCTGCTGGTCGCGCACCGCCTGCTCGAGACGCAGCTCCTGAAAGGCGCGCCGGTCGGCCGGCACGTTGCCGACTACGTGTTCTGCCTGGAGGGCGGCGAGAAGGTTCGCGTTCCCATCCGCGAGCGGTTCGAGATCGCCAGCCTGCCCCTCACCTGGGGTCAATTGCCGTTCCTCGCCTGGCCGGACCAGAAGGACAGCCTGCAGTCGCGGTACGAAGGCCAGTTCGGAAACGCCGGACAGCGGCAGACGGAAAGCACGCAAGCCTGGCCGCGCTGCTATTACCTCTGGCCGTGGCGCAATCCGCACCCGGACCGTGCGGTCACCGCACTCCGCATCGAAGCGCAAGGCCCGCGGTTCCTGATCGCGGCGCTGACGGCCGGGTTCATGGACGAGTTCCCGTTCGTCCGTTCGCCAAAGGAGGACGTGCGCATCACGCTCACGAAGCCGGAAGACGCCGCCGCACCGTTCGCGCTGGCCGTCGACGTGGACCGCGGCGTCGCGACCTACCCGTACGCGCTCGGGCAGCAGGACACGGATGCGTTCCTCGCCGATCCCCAGGCCGGCTGGGGCGAACCGCAGAACCCAGGCAACAGCCCCGCCTACGTGCAGATCGCCGCCACGCCGTCAGCCACAGTGACAGTGAAGAAGGGCCAGGAGGCCCTGGGCGCCGCGCGCTGGGGCGAGCTCCAGGACAAGCAGGTTGTCACGCCGAACGAGCGCGTCCGGATCGAACTGGTCGACAAGGGTCGCAACTGGGTGCACGTGACGGTGCTCGATGACGAGACCGGCAAGCCGGTGCCGTGCCGGGTGCACTTCCGCTCCGCGGCCGGCGTGCCCTACCAGCCGCACGGCCACCACACACATGTCAACAGCAACCTCGGCACGTGGCACACCGATGTCGGCGGCGACCTGCGCCTGGGCCAGATCACGTACGCCTACATCGACGGCCGCTGCCAGGGCTGGCTGCCGCGCGGCGAGGTGCTGGTCGATGTGGCGCGCGGCTACGAGTACGTGCCGCTGCGGACCCGCATCGAGATCCAGCCCGGCCAGCGCGAGATGACGCTGCGGCTCAAGCGCTTCGCCAACCTGCGCGCCGAGCGCTACTTCTCCGGCGACACGCACGTGCACTTCCTCTCGACACAGGGCAGTCACCTCGAGGCGAGCGCCGAGGGCGTCGGCGTCGTGAACCTGCTGCAGTCGCAGTGGGGGCACCTGTTTACGAACCACGAGGAATTCACCGGCCGGCCGAACGTCGCGCCCGACGGCGAGACGATCGTGTTCGCGGCGCAGGAGAACCGCCAGCACATCCTCGGGCACATGACGCTGCTCGGGCTCAAGGAGTCGGTCATGCCCTGGTGCTCGGACGGCCCGAGCGAGGCGGAACTGGGTGGCGCCATGGAGACCACGCTCTCGCGCTGGGCCGACGCCTGCCACGCGCAGGGCGGCACGGTGGTGATTCCGCACTTCCCGAACCCGAACTGCGAGCCGGCGACGCTCATCGCGACCGGGCGCGTCGACGCCCTCGAGATGAACATCCACGGCGAGTACAATCACCTCGAGTATTACCGGTACCTCAACTGTGGCTACCGCCTGCCCCTGTGCGGCGGCACCGACAAGATGACCAGCGACGTGCCCGTCGGACTTTACCGCTGCTACGTCCACATCCCGCCGGACGAGGAGTTCACCTACGCGAACTGGTGCCGGCGCATGCGGCTCGGCCGCTCGTTCGTCAGCGGCGGACCGCTGCTGCGCTTCAAGGTCGAAGGCATGACCATGGGCGACACCGTGCGCCTGTCCGGCAACGGCGGCACGGTCACGGTCGAGGCCGAGGCGCTCAGCATCCTGCCCATCCACACGCTGCAGATCGTGCAGGCGGGCCGCGTCGTCGCGGCCGTCGAGGAACGGAACGGCACGCACCGCCTGACGCTGCGCGAGAAGATCCGTGTCGACGGCCACACCTGGCTGGCCGCACGCTGCGGCGCAGCGGACTACTTCGGCCAGCCGCTCATCCACCACGACGGCTGGCGCCGCGGCATGATGGCGCACACGTCACCCGTCTACGTCGCCTGCGGCGGCGACTGGTGGATGTTCGACCCGGCCGGCGCGCAGTACATGCTCACGCTCATCAACGGCGGCCTCTCGTACATCCGCGAACGTGCCGTGCTCGACAAGCCCGGCCGCACCACGCACCACCATTCGGCCCCCGACCACCAGGACTGGCTCGAGGAACCCTTCCAGCAAGCCCTGGCCGCCGTGCACCGCCGCATGCACGAACACGAGGTGCCGCATTGAGTACCCGCACGCCGAACATCCAAGGCTCGTAGTCCCGCCTGAGTCCCGGCTTCAGCCGGAAGCCTGCGCCCGTGCTTCAGCCGGGCGCGAGACGCGTCGCCTCACGCAACAACCCCGAGCGACCGCCGCACCCGCCACGCCGCCACGCGCAATCAACCGGCACCGTCGTTCCTCCATGCCACGCCGTTCCCGCGCGCTCGCTGGAGACTCGCGCCCGCTTCCGCGTGAACGCGGGACTCAGACTCCGGACACGACCTGCCACGAGACTGCCTTTTCGACGGGCAACGGGCGCGTCGCCAGGGCACAACTACATTACGGCTAGAGCACCGGGTCCCTCTCTAGGAGTCACGACACAATGAGCATCTGGTCACAGAAGTTGTCGCGTCCCCCATACACCGACATGGGCGAGGACCAGCACCTGTCGCCGATCTTCGGCCGCGGTGCGCCAACACTCGCGGGCTGGAAGCGCCGGCGCAAGACGCTGCTGCGCCGCTGGCAAGATGTGCTGGGGTCGCACTCGATGCCCGAGTTCGACCGGACCGAGGCGCGCGTCGAGGAATTCGAGCTGCCGGAGGCGCACGCCACCTTGTTTCGGCTCCCGACCAGTCCGGCGACGCGGCAACTGGCGCTGCTGCTGCGCCCGAAGACCGCGATCCACCGCCCCTGCCCCGGCGCGATCGTGCCGTTCTACAATCCGGACCTCATGGCCGGCTACGACCTCGCGACGCGGCAGCCGAAGGAACGGTCCACCACGCACTTCGGGCGGCACCTGGTGCAGCAGGGGTATGTGGTCCTGTGCACACAGGCGTTTCCGTTCAACACGGTGCCGGACCCGAAAAGCGATGCGAACTTCGCCTGGTGGCACGCGGCCGCGGCCAAAGTGCTGGGCGACAACCCGCACTGGACCGGCATGGGCAAGCTGATCTGGGACACGTGGCTCGGCACCGACTTCCTGCTACGGCAGCCGGATGTCGACGCGGAACGGATCCTCATCATCGGGCACTCGCTGGGCGGCAAGATGGCGTTCTACAACGGCGCGCTCGACGAGCGGATCAAGGCGGTGATCGCCTCGGATTTCGGCATCGGTTACTCATTCACGAACTGGCAGGACCCGTGGTACCTGGGCACGAAGGTGCACGATCCCAGGCTGGGTGTGGGCCACCACGAGTTGCTGGCCCTGACCGCGCCGCGCGCGTTCCTGCTCATTGCCGGGTTGTATGACAAACGCGAAAGCTGGCAGTACCTGAACGAGGCCGCGAAAGTCTACGCCCTGCACGGCCGCGAGCACGCGCTTGGCATGTTCGACCACGCCAGTGGGCACACACCGACCGAAGAGTCCATGCGCATCGCCTACGAATGGCTCACCGAGCAGTTCGGGTTGCCGCCGATGCCGTGGCAGGTGTGAGGCGAACACCCCCAGCCCCGGGCAACCCGGTGCGCTCGCTGAAGACTCGCACCCACTTCCGCGTAAACGCGGGACTCAGACATGGGGACACCGTGCCACACCAAACCGCGTTGCATCGTGAGGCGGGACGCACGGCGGGCCGCCTCATACGGCAACCGATGCCGGCAGTGCCGTGGCGAGTGCCTCGCTCACCCCAGCACCTCGGGAGTAATGATGCGGCCGAGCAGGTAGTACTTGCGGTCGGGGTACCAGAGCACCTGCCGGCCCTTGAACGACGTCATGCTCGTGTAGGTGGCGATCTCCGCGGTGCCTTTCGGGCCGAGCGGGATGCCATCGGTGTCGAGCAGCTTCTTCGGCGCGCCGAACCAGATGGGCTGGTGCGCCTTGGGCTGGTACGTGCCGACCGCACCGAACATCGGGTTGCGCACAAAGTTGAGCTGGTTACAGTCCCACGTTTTGCGGAACAGGTCGTACTTGCCGACGCGGCCGTCATTGTTGTGGAACAGGAGCAGGAACCGCCCGCCGTCCAGCGGATAGATCGGGCAGCAGGACAGCGGGTGCTTGACCGGTTCGCCGCCGTCACGGAACCGCAGCACTTCCGTGGGGCGCCAGGTCGCACCGTCGTCGTCGGACACCGAGTACCAGACGTGCCCTTCCAGGGTGCGCATGACCACGAACAGGCGTCCGTCCGGCAACAGCACCAGACTCGGCTCCTGCGCGGTCGAGAAGTTGGGGATATCGCGGTGTTGGACTTCCAGCCCCGGACCGTCCACGGGCAGCCAGGTGATGCGCAGCGCCGCGGGCTCCGGCCCTTCGTCGATGTTCTCGAAGCGCATGAACGCGGACCGGCTGTCGGTCGTCCACCACCCGTGCGGCCGTGGCACCACGCTGGCACTGCTGCACTGCGTGTAGCCGACGATCTGCCGGCCTTTCGCGTCACGGATCGGCTTCTGCCAGACGATCCAGTTCTTCGGGATGCTTGGGTCCGCATGGTCGTACCGGTTCCGCGGCATGGGGAGGTCCGGGCCGTGCGTCCATGACACCGCGTTGTCGTCCGAGAACAGGCAGCCCATGGCACCGCAGCCCTGCGTGTCGTTGTCGTAACGCCCGACATCCTTGGTGTAGAAGCAGTAGATGCGCCCGGTCTTCGCGGCGACCACCGGGAAGCCCCAGCTCGCCTGTGGATCGACGCCCTTCCGCCCCGGGCCGGTGCCGACGAACCGCACCGGTTCGGACCAGTGCGTCCCGTCCGGGCTACGGGCCAGGACCAGGTGATTGTCGCCGCGCCCCTCGCAGGAACTCTGCGTCCACATCGCGAGCAGTTCGTCGCTCTTCGGTGCCGGGAACACGAGGAAGTGCTCGTTGTCCGTGTCGTTCAATGCCCCGCCCTTGGGGACATAGACGACAATGTCCGGCTTGCTGCGTTTCCAGTCGGTGGCCAGGTCGATGGGAGGGGTGGTGTCAGGCATTGTGGTTCTCCGGGGGACGGACCCAACGGACAGGACGGACGGAAATGCCGGTGGGCGGCGGTTGCTTTCTCTTCTGCCGGCCTCACTTCTGCGGACATCGCATCTCGCGCAGCATACCGCCCAGCTTCTTTCCGAGCAGGAAGAACTTACGCTCCGGGTACCAGAGCGTCGTTTCGTCGCCGGCGTGCGTGACGCTGGCGTACATGGCCAGGTCGGTGCGGCCGTGGCCGTGGCCGAGCACGACGCCGTCGTTGTCCATGAGCAGGCACGGGTTCGAGAACCAGACCGGCTGCTTCGCGCCCGGCCGGAACTCGCCCTTGAGCAGGTAGATAGGACGGCGATGCCAGGTGCAGTCGTGCGGCGTCCAGCGCCCGAAATGCCCGTCGTGATTGTGGATCAGCATGAAATAGCCGCCGTTGGCAACGGGGTAGATCGGACACGGACTCATGGGGTGGAGCAGTGGCTGCTCCGTGTCGGAGTAGCGCAGGACTTCCGGTTGACGCCAGGTGCGGCCGGCGTCGTCAGAAACCGTGTAGTACGGGTTGCCATTCGGCGTGCGGAGCGTGCAGAACAGGCGCTGGTCCGGTAACGCCACGATGCTCGGCTCCTGCACGGTGGAGTGGCCGGGAAAGCCGGGTGGCTCCACGCGCAGTGCACGGTCGTCCGACATGAAGTACGACACATCAAGCTTCGAGACGGGCGGATGTTCGTCGACGTTCTCGAACCGCATGTACTCGACGGTCGCGAAATCGTAAATCCAGCACTTGGACGGGTGCGGATTCCGCACCACCGCCTTGTGACTCGCCCAGCGCGTGAACCCGGCCAGGTACTTGCTCTCGGACCAGCGCATGGGCCGCTGCCAGACGATCCAGTTGGCGGGGACCGCCGGGTCCGGGTTGTCCCACTTGCTGCGCGGCATGGGGACCGTCTCTTCGGCGCTCCAGGTCACGCCGTGGTCGTCACTGAAGGTGCCGCCCATCAACCCCGTGGTGTGCGAGCCGTAGTCGTTTACGCCAATGTGCTTGCTGTAGAGCACGTAGATGCGACCGGACTTCGAAACGAGAGGAAACCCCCAGCTCGCCATGCCTTTGCCGGTGGCAGAGTCGGCGTTCGCGCCGGCAATCGTCCGCGGTGTCGCCCAGGAGACACCGCCGTTGCGGCTGCGCGAGAACACAATGCGCTGGTCCGTCTTGCCCTCGAACGTGCTCTGCGTCCACACAGTCATGAGCGAACCGTCCGGGCCGTCGAACACGAGGAAGTGCTCATTGCCGGTGTCGTGTGTCGAGCCGTCGAAACTCGACGGCGCATACACCAGGAAATCCGGCGCCGTGCGCCGGTACTCACGGTCCATCGTCTGCTGAACGGGATCGGGACGGTCCATGGTGGTTACTCCTTTGACTGGCGGCGAGTCCCGCTGAACGGGACTATCGCACCTTGCCTCTACAGTACCACCTCGACCGGCCCGGAGTCCAGGCGCGAAAGCGTCGGCGACAGGACATGTCTGTCCGGAATCGGACGCACCCCCCGCAGGGGCACGGCGCCGCACCTGCGATCCTGACCTCACCGTCCCAAGAGCACGAACCACGCGTAAGCGGCCCGCGGGCGGAAGACCGCCCGGGGGGCGCTGAAGGCGGGACTACGAACCTGGCCAACAGCGCAACGAGGCTTGTAGTACCGCGTTCACGCGGTCCGGGCTCCAGTTTCATAGGAGGCGGAAGCTGCAGCGACGCTTCAGCGAGCGGCCGGGGATCGGCTCGCTCCAGCTCGCCTGCCACTTCCGTCCCGCCTGGCAGGCGGGACGGAACTCGGACGCAGGCGCCGTGTCTTCGAAAGGGCCACGTTTCATGGGAGCCGAGCGCCCACACTCGCGCAAGAGCGCAGGACGGGTGAGGGCACCTCTCCTGTCGGTGCTTGACCGGCCCGATGCGGTGACGTCAGCACTTCACTCCGCCACGCTGAAACCTTTGACCTGACCCTTGTCCGTGGCCAGCAGCACACCGGGGCCGGCCGCGCCACGGAAGGCGCTGATGCTGACCGGCGCACCGTTCAGGCGCGCCTGCCGGACCGGGGCGCCCTTGGCGTCCAGCGTCCACACGGTGCCGTCCTGGCAGCCGACGACCACGACCGGGACAGCCACGTCCTTGCCGGCAAAGCACTTCAGCAAGACCGGTGCGGCCGGCATTCTCCGTGACCACAGCTTCCCGCACGTGTGGTCGAGAGCGACGACCAGCCCGTCTCTCAGCGCCGCCACGATCTCCTTCTTCCCGTCGCCCTCGAGGTCCGCGATGTCCAGGTCCAGGACGTTCTTTGCGTGTGAGGCCGCTCCCGGCCCGAACTGCGCGTTGGACAGAGCCTTGCCGTCCTGGCCCCAGACGGTCACTCGGCACCAGGAACCGTTGATCTCCGACACCACTTCCGGCTTGCCGTCACCGTCCATGTCCTCGCAGAAGATGTGGTTGCGGCTCATGCAATCCCACCCGGCGACATAGGTGTGGCCGGACGGCACGCCATCGAACCCTCGTCCCACCGTCGACGGGTTCTTGCTGTCCACGATCGCCAGCGCGTGCGAGTCGTTTGGTTGTCGCCCGATGAGCAGGCGCCGACTCCCGTCCGGGCCATCGATCGCCGCGAAGTTGCGGCCGGGCCCCCAGAACACCGGCAGGCGCTTCACCAACTGCCCCTTCTCATCGACGATCTCCAGCGTACAGGCACTGCCGACGAAGCATTGACTCTTGCCGTCTATGAACACGCCCGTGCCGAGACCGTAAATGCCCGGATGCGCGGACTTGAACCAGTACTGCTTCGCCGCTTCCCACACCGCCCGGTCCATCTCCGACACGAACACCCACTGGCGCACACCCTTCTCGTCGAACGCGATCAGCTTCTCGTCGGCGCAACCGGCCAGCAGCAGCTTGTGCTCCGGCCACCACGTCAGCACGCGGACCTGGCCGTCCGTCTCCAGCTTGCGAATCTCGGTGCCGTCGGCGCCGAAAACCTGGATTGTTTTTCCCGCCGCAATACAGAGCAGGTCGCCGGCATCTCCGGGGATCACCAAGGTTTGGCCAGGGATGCCCTCCGCGGTCGCTGCCAGGACTTCCTTCATGGGTGCGACGACCGCAGCCTGTACCTGTGTCGCGCTGGCCGGAGCCAATTCCCGGCGGGCCAGGCCCTGGGCGAGGAGCGCGGAGAGACGGAGCGAAAGACTCTGCATCGCTTTGGCGCCGGGCTTGACCCCTGTGAGCGTATGCCGCCCCGGGGCAAGCGTGAACGCGTTCAGGCCGCGATGCGCCTTGGCGACCTGCAGCGGTGCCCCGTCCACCGCAACACCCTCCGCGTTCTCCAGCGCCAACGCCATCCGGGTCTCCCTCCCGACCACGGCAGACAATACGCCGGCGGTGAAGTCCCAGTTCACGTCGACCGGCTCGTCGGCGGTCATCAAGGGACCGCCCACATCGAGGCTCAGCACCGCGTGGCCCACCAAGCGCTGCGCCCCTACGAGCGCGAAATCGGCGCGGGTCCCGGCGTCTGTTCCGACCACCGCGAGAGCCAGTTGCGGCAGGGTTAGGATCGCCGCATTCTCGCTCACGCTCAGACAGGCGGACTGGCCCGCCTCGGAGTTCGCCGCCGGCTGCAAAAGGTGGAAGAACACGCGATGCTGCCCCGGTTTCGCCGCGCCCAGCCACTCCAGCGTGACCACATCCTTCCCGGATCCAGTCATGCGTTCGGACGGGTGCAGGGCGTAACCACCCGGCCCGCCGTCACCCAGGACCCCATCCGGACGGATGCTCACGCCGGACACACCTGCGTACAGCCGTTCACTCTCGGGTTTCTTGCCTACGACCTCGATGCGCAGGACGTGCCAGCCAATCCCGAGTTCCTTGCGGCCCAGCGGGATCCGCACACTCTGTGCAGTCGGTGCGTAGTGATCGAAGTCATCGGGGAAGGGAACGCCGTCCAGCGACACACGCAAGGTCCCACGGTCTCTGTAGTTGAGCACGTCGGCAAACACTTCCCCCGCGAGCGGCGCATCGAGTTCGAACGGCATCTCGAGCCACGCCCCCGGTTCCTGCGCCTTGAGCAAGACGATGTTGAGGTCTTGGAGACGCGACAGCAGTTCTTCCGGCTTGCCCGGTCCGCACGTCAGCGCGCTCTTGAGTGCCGGCAGGATCCGCCAACCCGGCGGCGAACCGACGGCGGCACTGCCCTTGATGCGCAGCACGTTGGCGGCAGCGTCCCACTGGCCGCCGACCGGCTGCCACTCGGTGACGACCCGCATGTTCTCGGTGTCGCTGCGGAATCCGAGGTCATCGGCGATGAGCACGTACTGCCCCGAACGCTGCACCACGGTGCGCCGCCAGTTCGCGTAGGGCGTCTTCGGGACCTCGCCGACGGCGATGGCGGTGTCGCCGATCACGTCGGCACAGAGCAACGCGGCGTCCATGGCCACTTGCGGTTCGACCAGGCCGTCGGCACGGGTCAAAACCTGGTTGTGGTAGCCGGCCAGCAGCGTCGAACCGGCAAGCCGCATCTCAAGTAGCCCGAAGGTGTGGTACGGGTTGCGACCGGCGCCGTTGTGGCCCTTGATCAGCAGGAAATCGCCGGACGCGTCCAGGCTGGTGCGGTAGCTTCCCCACAGGAATGACTGTTCGATCGGGATGCCGCTGGCGCGCGTCTTCCACATGGGCAGCGGCATCGGCTGGATCGTCCACGTGTCCAGAAGTTCGGCGGGGGGACGGACTTCAAGCTTCTCGTCCGGCCAGAAGGACTGGCCGAGCCGAAACACGTTGGTGTCGATCCCGGTCCGGTCGCGGTAGAACAGCCACCGACCGTCACCCGTCAGGTACGCGGTGCGCAAGAGAAAGTTCAGGGACGACGCCTTCAGCCCCCAGTCACGCGCGCTGCCGGTGAACAGAACGTCCTGGGTGCGTAAACCTGCCTGGAGATTCCCGGTCTCCAGCCCCGTGCGGTCGCCGCTCAGGATGACATAGTCCAGGATTGGATCGTAGTAGGACGTGTACCAGAACAGATGGTCGTTGTTGCCTGCCAGCCAGGCGCTGTCCCGGAGCGACGAGTAGTAGGTCCGCACGGAGTCCAGCGCACACTCCCAGATCGGGTCCGGGTAGTCGCGCTGGAAGTAGCGCGCCAGGCAGTAAAGCGACGTGGCGGCCCAGTCGGCGTGCCGGTTGCCGACGAAACCGTGGTGACTCTTGATGCCATAGACCCCCTCGGCCGCCCGGTGCGTGAGCTGCTTCGAGAACGCATTGGTGATCCGCAACCGGTCGGCGTCCGTGAAGAACGGGCTCTCCTCGATCAAGTCCCAGAGCAGGATCATCATGTGCGCGCTGTAGTGGTACGGTCCGCTGAGCGGCTCATGCTTGTTCTCGATGCGCTCGCCGTCCGCGGCCTCGATCTCCTTGACTGCCGCCGCGTCGGGGAATGCCAGCCGCAGGAACTCGCGGGCGTGCGACTCGTCGCCCGTCATCGCGTACAGCGCCATGCGCTTACTGATGATGTTCCAGCCGAAATAGCCGCTGGACCCGTACGTCACGGATTCCTCCCAGATCTTGACGTCCTTCAACTCGGTCGGCGCCACCACGCCCTCACCGAGTTTGATGTCCATGGTCCAGCCGACCGCGAGATCGCCTTTCGTGGCGCCAGCGCCCTTCAGTTTCTCGATGAGCACCGCCCCGGCGCTCGCAACCCCGCTCGTGTCGCTGCCGCCCACGACGATGACGTTCTTCCCGTCGCCGAACGGGCTGTGCACGCTCTGCACCACATGCCCGCCCGGGCCAGGGTACTTCAGGTCGACCAATGTGAAGAACCGGTCGTACAGAGCGCCGAGGGCGCGGTTCGTCGACCGATTGCCCAGCACAACCAAGTGCCCGCACAGCGGCACCGCGGCTGCGGGGTCCGCATCCGTGACGATCGGCACCTGTACCCCCGTCAGGTCCGAGACGGTCTTCTGAATGGCAGACCCCGTCGCTCCGTAGAGCCCGGACTCGGGAACCACGATCGTGACCGCCGGCTGGCCGGCCGCCACAAAAGGCGTCGCCAGATGAAGGTCCTTGACCCGCTCGTAGACGGGCGGCACCGGCTTCGGCGGCGCTGCCGACGTCGAGGACGACGACGCTGCCGGGTCCGCACCCGCCGCGAGCGCTGCCAACGACAGGAACCCGACACCGACCACACCGACCACCGCCACCGCGTGAGTTATTCCCGGATGCATGGCTTCCTCCAAACACTCGTGTGTCGGCCGCTAAGTCCCTTGCACAATGGTGTTGAAGGTTTCAGGTTTCGGGTGTCAGGTGTCAGGAAAGGCCATCGCCGGCAGGTGTCCGTTGTGTCCGATTCTTCCGATGTGTCCGGCCCGTCCCGGCCTGACACCCGAAACCTGAAACCTGACACCTCTGCCATGCGTTCACGCCGGTTTCGTCGCCGGGAACATCCACAGGTGCCGCCGATCATAGACGACGGCACACGGTTTCCCGTCGCCATTCCAGTCGACGATCTGCGTGCCGAAGCCGTAGCCCATGTCGTCGGCACGGGTGCCGTCCGGTATCTGCGTCTCCGGTTGCCGGGAGTTGGCGGGCGGCTCGAACTCCACGGCGATTCGCCCGTCGCCGTCCATGGCCCAAGGCCAGCCGCCGTCCGTGTACAACAGGTAATCTCGTGACGCGAGCGTCAGTTTCACCACCGGCCGGTTGCGGTGGAATTCGTGTCCGGCGCACGTCCTGGGCGCACCCAGCGGCCAGCGCTCCTGGGTCGGCACGCGCCACAGTTCCGTGCCGTTCTGATCGTACAGGACCATTGGCCCATCGTCGTTGTACACCGCCATCTGCCACTCGCTGTCGGTGCGGAACCGGCCCACGGCGCAGCCCTGCACGTGTTTATCCGGCTTCACGAACCGCGTCCCTTCGCCGTGCACGACGAGGTACGCCTTGTCCGACCCGGCAAACCCGATGATCGGCGGTTGGCCCGACCGCTGGAGTATGTCGGTGTAGTCGACGTGCGAGCTCGAGGCATCCACCGTCGCGGGGTCCAGCCCCGGAACGATGCAGCGCTGCTGCCCGCCGGGGTGGACCAGGCAGTAGCCAATGAGAAACTCCTTCGCGCCGGTGTTGTCGAGGTCAAGAGGAATGATGTGGTGCCCGCCGCCAGGCACGGCCACCGGCCCCCACACGGTCGCGAGGTCCGCGCCCAGCCCCAGCACCGGTTCGCCGTAACGCCAGGCGCCGTACCCGCCCTCCCCGTTCTTCACGACCAGCGCCGCCTCACCGCACGCCACCTTCTGCCCCAGAATCTGGACGATGTAGTAGTTGTCTTCCGGCAGGCGCCGTTCGGCGCGGACCTTTCCAGTCGGGCCGTCGAGCAGCACGATGCGGTCGCCATCGGCCAGCGCCACCTCGGCCACACCGTCACCGTTGACGTCGCCGGTGGCCACGCAGGACTCATGCGCGTGACAGATGTAAGAACGGTCAGTAGGGTTTGGCTGCCCGTACGTCCACAGTCGCGTTCCGTCTTTCCTGAAGGCGGACAAGCAGACCGACTGCGGAAATGCCGCCGCGACCTTCGGCCACACCCGGTACAAGCCGGCACCGAACACGGCCGGGCCCTGGTAGGCCAGAACCTCCATCTGCCCGTCACCGTCGATGTCGGCGAAGAACAGTTCCGCGCCCCCGTACGGACCAAACGCGAACTCCGCACGGCAACCGAGCGTGATGGTCTGCGTCATGGACGATGGCCTCCCTCTTTCGACCTGTGCGGGCAGATCCAGCCTCACGGAAATTCGGCCCGCGCCAGCCAGGTACGCCGGAACGCGCAGTGGCTCGGCGCGTCCCGCGCCGAAGCGGAGTGCTCGGGCCGGTCCCCGGCCGAGGGACTCGGGCCGAGACGGCCCCGAGTACTCTGCTGCGGTCCCGGAGGTCCCGCGCCACCGCCGCGCGGCGAAACGCCGTGTACCAGAGCGCGTGTCGACGTCTACGAAGCCTTCGCCGCGCCCCGCTTCGCGCCGGCCAAGCGCAGCGCGGTCGAGAGCAGGACCTGCTCCGTCTTCGGCGCCAGGGGCGCGGGTTCGAGATACACGTGGATGTTCGTGTGTGCCTCGTACCCACCCTGCGGGATCATGTCGGCCGTGGGCACGTACGAACGCGAGCAACCGCAGTAGCCGGCCACCAGCGCCGGCGCCGGCGCCAGTCGTTTCTTTACCTGCAACTGGTAACCGACGCACATCTCGTCGTTGAACGCCACGATCCGGAACGGGCCGATCCCTAACGCCTGCACGGTCGACGGTCGCGACCTCGGCAGCCTGCCGTCCTTTTCGAGCCGTTCGAGCATGACCTTGGCCCACTTGCCTTCATACCCCTGGTTGCGCGCTGCCACCTTCCCGAACTCGTCTTTTGTCAACGGTTTCTGGTACGGCAACTGCACGGTCTCGATGCGGTGCAACAGCGGGCCGGTGACGTCCTGAACCGTCCCGGTCAGCCCCGCCATAACAGCAAGCGACAGCTCGCGTCCCAACGCGCGAACGTCGTCGATCGAGCCGCCACGGAAGGAGCCCTTCGCGTTGATCAGGCGCGGTCGCACGTCGCCAAAACACCCGGCCAGGAACATGGCATTCGCGCCGGGGAACTCCATCTCGAGCTGCAGTTGCGCGTGCCCCGGATAGTCGCCGCCGATGATCTGCCCACCCATGACGGTGGCGTGGCAGGCGTACGAGAACAGGATCGCCACCGGGTCGCCGTTCGGTTGCGCCAGCTTCAGGATCGTCACCTCATGGTCGCAGCGGCCGCTCGGGTTCGGCAGCATTGGGCAACCCGGCAGGTCAGGCCGGCGCCGGTTGATCCCGAACACAGCAACACCTGTGGCGAACTGCGCCGTCACCGGCTTCAATTCCCGCGCCGCGTCGCAGATCGTGTCGATGCAGGCCTGGCCTAGCCAGCGCACGTACTCCATGTCCACTTCGGGGTAGAGATTCGCGATCTGGTCGTCAACGACCGGACCGCAGTGCGTGTGCGACGCGGACAGCAATACCTGGCTCTCGTCGAGCCCCAGCCGCGTCTTCACTCCGGCCTTGATGGCGTCGACGAGCGGCTGACTGAAATCGAGCAGTTCCGCGGTGAGAATCGCGACCCGGTCACGCTTCGTATCCTCGAGCACCAGCGCCCGAGCGTGGAGCTGCTGGTAGACGCCTTCGGACTTCGCGCTGCGCCCGTACCCGCTCTGGAACACCGGTCGCGGCGGCGTGATACAACGCCGCGCAATTCCCGCCGACAATGTGGAATTGGACTTGCTCTGCCTCATCATCGACCTCCTCCTCCATCGTATGGTAGCAGACGTTGAGAGAGTCAACGTAGCGTGGCGGGCAAGCCAAAGCAAACGTGCAGGGATAGGTGAACCTGGGTTGCGGGGAGGAACGTCAGATGGCCCGCCCCGGGGGGGCATGCGCCAAACTGTTACGGCAGCCACGTGGGGTAGAGCATGCTAGGTTTGGAGGACGATCCGAGCTGACCGGACAGAGCCAGGCGCGCATCACTTGGCCTTGTCCTGGCCTCCCGATTCATCGACCATCGCCACGCGCTGAACCATCTCGGGAGACTTCGCGCCGCAGAGGGAGCAGTACCCGCCGGACAACTGAACCATCTTCCCCTTGGCCCAGCACTCACGGCAGTAACCGAACGGTTTAACTTTGTCCCCGCATCCCGTGCAGAAAAACTGCCCGGCGCTGTACTCGTTCAAACAGTTGTCACAGACGTGCCCCGCTGGCTTGAAGGCTTCGAAGACGCCACGAACCTTGACAAGCTGTTCGGCCAGTGTCTTCTTGTACTCAGCGTCCTGCGCCTCGCTCTGTTCCGCGACCAACCGACGTGCCAGAGAAGCGCTGCGCTGAATCAGCCTGCGGCTAAGGACGGTGTAGGGCGAGTTCTCCATCTCCATGCCACCCGCCATCTCCATGCTACCCGGCATGCCACCCATGCCTTCGGCACCCTCGATGACCTTGGGCTTCAACGCGATCACAAGTTCCTTCTGCGCAACGAGCTGCGCAACCGCGTCTTCACCCGCCTCGCGGGTCGCCAGGCGCAGCCAAGCATTGTGGACATACGACGGACAGTCACTGAGCTTCGACGCTTCGCTGTAGTACTGCTCCGCCAGCTTCATGCACTCGGTTACCGGCACTTCCCCCTTACGCGACAGGAACCGCTCCGCGAAGAAGCCGGAGTAGTACGACAGATTCCACTTGTCGTCGATGGCGTACTTGCGCCCCTTCTGCAGCAGGTCGATGGCGGCCTGCGGGACCTCATTGGCGATAAACATCCCACCCATCTGGTAGGCCTTGTGGGAGTCTGGATCAAGGTCGGTAATCCGGTCGAGCGCCTTGGCAAAATACCGCGCCGCGTTGTCGTTGAGCTTGCCTTTGACCTTGCCCATGTCCTGGATCAGCATGACCCATTTCAGGTCCGCAATGAACCTGTCCATCCCCATGCAGGGAAGATAGACACGAGCCAGACGGTTCTTGTTTGTGGTGAACTCTGCGCGGCCACTCTCAACCTTTCGTGCCGCCATGATCGACAACGCAAAAGCCACCACCGCAAAAATCACTGGGAGCACCGGAAAACGCTTCATGGTTTCCGCCCGCCTTTTGTCTTCTTTCCCTAACTAAATATATAAACCCTGTCAATACAGTATCCCCTGTTTTCTTGCTTTGCCAGTCAAACTGCAATGCGAACCTGGCTTATTCATCAAAGAACCGCAGATTGACGCAGATGAGCACGTAGAGATTGTGTGACAGAGACGACGGTGGCGGGTGCTGGGCTGGGGGGGGGCTCGCCAAAGTGGCGGGACCGGCTCGGTCCCGCG
>Ga0156402_1444_pt1 | contig 55189 bp, 44 predicted proteins | sample RifOxyA3_FD_108045 | JGI IMG/M metagenome (GOLD analysis project Ga0156402, IMG submission 108045) | Lentisphaerae bacterium RIFOXYA12_64_32 | reverse complement strand
GCTCCGACCACTCTAGGCGCCAGCCCCGGTCAACCGTCGACCTTATCTCAACCCGCGACTCCCATGTTACTCGCGTGTCACTCCGCGCCGACCACTCGGCTCACCGTGTAACCGCCGTGGTATTCGTCGAAAGGCCGCCGCTACTTGGCGGTGCCCAGCATGGGGCCGGCGGTCTGTTTGTATTCGTCCTGAACGGTGAGCATGATGCGCTCAACGGCACCAGGGCCGAGGCGGAAGTGGGCGTAGAAGCCCTTGTCCATGGAGTACTGGAGCGAGTCCATGCCTGTGCCCGCGCCGCAGAGCATGGCCACGAAGTCTCCCCCGTGCACGCAGTAAACCAGGGCGCGGTGCTCTTCCGGCGCCTTGGATGGGGCGTGATGCCACGCCATGGCGGCGCAGAGGCTTTCCGGGAGGCGCCATTCGCGGCCCAGCGCCATGCCGATCTCGCAGTGGTCGGTGTTCAGGAGGCGGCGCTCCACGGCGAGGAAATCGGGGTGGCGTTCGTGCTGTCGCAGTTCCTCGGCTAGGTTGTCTGTCTGCCCTGCCAGTTCCTGGCGGAGGAAGTCGGAGAGGATGATCTTGCCCAAGTCGTGCAGTAACCCCCCCGTGTAGGCTTGATCCACTTCCATTGGACTTACGGCGAGGCGGCCGAATTCGCGCGCGGCAATGGCCGTGCGCAGGGAGTGTTCCCAAAGCTCACCACGCCGACTGTCGTAGCCGTCCAGAGCGGAGGAGAAATGCAGACTGGCGCCGGACCCAACGGCGATGCCGACCACCAGTCGTTCGCCCAGTCGTGTCACGGCCATGGGCAGAGACGTAATCGGCTCCCGGGGGGCGAAGGCCGCGGAGTTGACCACCTTGAGGACGTTCGCCGTGAGGGCATTGTCACAGGCGATGATGCGGGTCATCTCCTGCATCGAATGGTCTTCCTTGCCCGCCAACTGCAGGAGCCGCACCAGGGTCTGCGACAGCGGCTGGATATGCTTGACCTTGGCAAGAATGCCCTGGACGGTCGGTTTCATGTACTGCTCCTCGGGTTACTCCTGCCCGCGCTCCTGCCCCATGTTCTCTACGCCACTCCCCCCGCCAATCGAGCAAGAGTTGAGATGGTCTGTTCGTCCTCTTTCTGCGCAACAAGCCTGCCAGGCGCGAGCGGACGGGGCTGTCGGTACCGTGGATCGAAGTAGGGCAAGACTCCCGCCTTACAGCCCCCGCGCCGTCCGTCCGCCCGGTGCGGATTGGAGGGCGCGGCAGCAAGGCTGGAGACGTGCTGCTACTTTGCGGAGCACCATCTTTCGGTAGCCGCGCAAACCGCCGCCGTGCTACTCTATGCACTACGCAGGAATTGCGCCACCGCGCAACGCGTCGCACGGACTGTTGGAACGGCTGTGCGTAGGGCGCTCAGACCAGGGTCTTGGCCCAGGCGCGGAGCTTGGCCAGTGGCGTGTTGTACGCGAACCCGACGCTGCAGGTGCGGGCCATGATGTCGAGGCTGCGGGCGCACATGTCCTGGCTGTATTCGATTTTGCGGTGCGCCCAGGTGAACGGATTCATCTTCGGGTGGTGCGTGCGCTGGTTCATCAACGGGGCCCAGTTCGTGTAGACGTGCAGCCCGGAGTCGATGGGCCGGCCGAGTTTGTGCTGCGCGGCAAACGCCTTGGCCTCATCGATGGTCTCGAACAGCAGTGTCAGGGCGAGCGCGTTCGCCGGGTCGTGGTGCGGGCTGACCCGGAAGCGCGACGACTTGGACAGGATCTTGGCCACCACGGCGCGGCGCTTGCGCAGCCCGTCGATGAAGCCGTCGAGGCGCTTGAGCTGCTCGCCCATCATCGCGCCCTGGATCTCGCTGACGCGGAAGTTGACTCCGGCGAAGAACGGGACGTTGATGCCCGCATTCGCCGCGCGCGAGAACGATCCGACATCATGGTAGATCGTGGCCCGGTAGAAGGTCTCGTCGTCATCGGACAGCACGGCGCCGCCTTCGGCGCAGGTGATGTTCTTGAACATATTGAAACTGAACGCGCCGGCGTGGCCGATGGTGGCCACGCGCCGGCCTTTGTAGACCGCGCCGACCGCCTGGCAGGCGTCCTCGATGACCTTCAGGTTGTGCTTCGCGGCCAGGGCCATGATGGCGTCCATATTGCACACCAGGTTGCCCATGTGGACGGGGACGATCGCCTTGGTGTAGGGCGTAATCTTGCGTTCGACGTCGGCAGGGTCGAGCGTCAGGCTCTCGTCGATGTCGGCCATGACCGGCACGGCGCCGGCGGCCAGTGGTCCGAGCGCCGTGGCGATCCACGTGTAGGCCGGCACAATGAACTCGTCGCCCGGCCCGAGGCCGATGCCGACAGCGGCGCAGGTCAGGGCGGCGGTGCCGCTGTTGACGGTCAGCGCGTGCTTCACCTTCATCTTCTCGCACAGGGCCTGCTCGAACTTCTCGGTGTAACCGCCCTCGCCGCCGCGATAGCGCATGAACTGCTTGCCTGCGATCACTTTCCGAACCGCACGGATTTCCGCTTCGCCGATCTTGTGCATGGTCTGCCTCCAGGACGGGTTGACGTGGTATTTCTGTCGGTCGCTGGCGCCTTGTTCTGTTAGAGAGACGCTGTGCCGGAACGGACCCAACGGACCCAACAGACCAAACGGACACAGCGGGCACGGGGTGCTACTTCTTCGCCTTTTCCTTCTCGTAGCCCTTCATGATCGCCAGTTCGCGCGGCAGGTGCGTTTCGAACGGTTCCCAGTTGATCCACTCGCCGCTGAGGTAGTGTTTGTATTTCATGCCCTTGAGCAATTGCACCGCCGTGCGGTGGTCGATGTCGCCGGTGCCGATGGGAACCATGACGAGTTGCTTGTTCTCCAGCGTCTTGCCGTCGTGGAAGTGGATGTGGCGGATCCACGGTTTCACGACGTCAAACGCTTGCTGCATGGTGACCTTGGCGACCCGGACCGGGTGCATGATGTCCCAGTTCACCGCAATGGCCGGGTGATTGACCGCCTTCATGACCTTGGCGACGTCGTTCGGGTCGCACCAGTGGTCGTGCGTCTCCATGCACACCGTGACACCGCGATCACCGGCATGGTCGGCAACGGACTTCAGGGACTTGGCGACCCGTTCAATGGCCGCCTCGCGGGTGACGTCTTGCGGGATGACGCCGCCGAACACGCGAATGCGTTCGGCGCCGACGTCCGCGGCCAGGTCGATCGCCTTGTGCGTGTCGCTGAGCATTTCCTGTGTCTTCGCCGCATCGGCGTAAACACACGAGGTGGCAACGCAGGAGAACGGAATCCCGGCCGCTGCCGCCTTGCTTTTGCACTCGGCGCGGTACGCGGCAGTGGCGTCGAACTCGACCCCGTGCTTGTGTTTCGCACTGGTGCGCGGCTCGATGCCGTCATAGCCGAGACGCTTGGCCAGAGCGAGCATGTCGTCGAGGGTCAACTCTGGGGTCGAGAAACTCATGAACGAGTACTTCATCGCGGGATCCCTTTCCTGTGTACGGCGGCATGGCGGAACCTGGGGTTTGCCGCGGCATGTATCAGGAGCCGGTTGCGGACTTCGCAGCCGTTCCCCAACTCCGCAAAGATACGCGACGCGACGACGGAGTGCAAGCGGTGCAGGGGCGGGGGAACGCGGAGCACGGCGCTCGGAGCAAGAAACAGGGAATCTGGTCGGGGAAAGCCTTTCCTCTATTTCTGCCTCGACGTCTGGTCCACTGCTTTTTGGGCGGCCCTATAACGCTGCAGTTCAACGACATTCGCCAGCGCGTAAAGCGTCAGGACTGCAGGCGTGGCCCAAGGTGAGACGAAGTGTGCCAACACGCCACAGGCAATGCCTACGATGATCACCCCCGAGGGAAAGGAGAATTTCTCTTCTCCCGACAACCTGGTGAAGAGCAGGAACAATACCAGGCCCCCGCCGGCGCCGATGATGAAATGGACCAGCAACCCGATAAACACGTTCAACCTCCTAAGGGCCCGCGCAGCCGCAATCAAGACTAACGTCGACGTCCGAAGATCCCCCCCCTCGGCACCCGCGTGCCACGGCGGAGTTTCTGAGCGAAGCCGGGACACGCGACACCTGCGGCTCGGTTGCCCAACAAGCGTCTTCCGTCTCAGGCCGCCTTGGCACGCCACGACCACGAGAGCAAGACCGGCATGCCCAGGAGCAGGAGCCACGCCAGCGAAATTGCCACGGGCGCGGGATTCGGCGCCAGGGCGCCGATGACGCCGCCACCGACGATGCTTAGACCAAACCGCAGAGCGATACGCTCGACCGCGCCGCGCCGCCGCAGTTTCGCGACGATGACCGTAAGCATTGCCATGACGAATCCGCCCCCCACGCAGATCACGACCATGAGCGCTCCGGCGGCGCCTGCCATGTCTCCGGCTGGGCCATCCTGTCGTGCGGCATCCGACACGCTCGTCATGCCGATGAGCGCTCCGAACGCCATCCCGCCGCTGATCAGAAACGGCAGCAGCCAGGCCAGCCATGAACGCAGGTTTGGACTCACATCACCCTCCACGCGGTTCCTGCTGGTCCCCAATGCTCATGTGAGACAACTACGCCTCGTAGCTGAGCAGAGCTACCGCGGTGGCTTCGTTTCGGAGCGGAATCAGGGCCTGGTAACTCGGGGATGAGTGCCAGTCATTGACCGCTTGCAGGTTTGGGAAACGGATCACCACCGTGTCGGTGTGCGCGTGCTCGCCCGCCAGGACTGACGCCAGTCTGCCGCGGAAAACCACGTCGGCGCCCCACGGCGCCAGCGTGGCCGGAACTCGACGCCGATAGTCGGCCCACTTTTGAGGGCTCTTAACCGTGATGTGCCCGATGATGTAAGCAGAAGGTTGTTCGCTCATTGTCGTTCCTTGTGCGGCGATGGGATGATGACGAACGTCATGCTTGAGCAGCCAGCGAGCGTCATGTCCCGGGAAAGTAAGGTACGCGGCGGCGAGGGACTTGGCAAGGTGCAGGTCGGCGGACGAGCAATGCGTCAGTGGCGGGTGGAACGACGGCGTGCTGGCCCATGCGTGAGACCCCCGTGGCCTTGTGCCACGGGTGAATCGGGTTCGCCCGCCAAACGTGTGCGTCCCCCCCTCTCTTCCCTTTCCCCCGTCCGCCGTCGGCGGAAAGGGAAGGGAGGGGACGAGGTGCGGTGCAGTAGCCAATGAACCCGTTCACCGGCCACACAAGGTGGCAGGGGTCTATGTTCCACCGTTGGCTCCTAAGCCGGCGTAGCCGGAACCAAGACGGAGGTCGGAGGTCAGAGGTCGGAGGTCGGATGAGAGGCAAAGATGGCCGGAAAACGCGAGTTTTAAGTCGTGGGGTACCATGTTACTCGCGTGTCACTCTGCGCCGCCGCCCGGTTCGTCCGGGCGGGGCGACGATTGGGGGAAAAGGGGCGGGGGCCGTCCTCCCTCTTTCCCCCCATCGTCGCCCCGCGGGCGCAAGACCCGCGGCGGCGCGAACCGGCACGAGTAACACCAACCTATGATCGGCTGGTCCGGCGGATCGGCGCGCCCGTTCTCAGCATCAGTCCAGGCGTTTGTGGAAGGTGGCCACGGCGACGCTGACGATGACCAGGCCGAACGCGAGCAGGGCAACGGCTTGCGGTTGCAGTTCCTGCCAGCCGGCACCTTTGAGGAAGAGACCGCGCAGTGCGACCAGGTAGTACTTGAGCGGGATCAGGTGGGTCACGAGCTGGATGCCGGGCGGCATGTTCTCGACCGGGAAGATGAATCCGGAGAGCAGTGCGAACGGCATCATGACAAAGAACGCGGCGAAGAGCATGGCCTGCTGCTGGGTCCGGACCAGGGACGAGATCAGCAGTCCGAGGCCCAGGGTGGTGAGGAGGAACAGACCGCTGATGCCGTAAAACAGCGGCAGGCTGCCGCGAATCGGGATGTGAAACACGAAGAGGATCACGGGCAGGGCTAGGGTCACGACCACGAAACCGATGGCAGCGTACGGCAGAAGCTTGCCCAGAATCAGTTCCCAGGCGCGCAGCGGCGTGACGATGATCTGTTCCATGGTGCCTTCCTCGCGTTCTTTGACCAGAGCCATGCTGGTCACGATCATGGTCGTCACCAGCAGGGTCAGACCTAGGATAGCCGGGACCATGTGCCACCGCGACATGAGGTCCGGGTTGTACCAGGCGCGGCATTCGGCGGCGACGAGGGGCAGTTTGAGGCCGAAGCGGCGCTCCAACTCAGGCGCGGCGACGCACACCTGGCGGTCCGAGTAGAGTCGGCTGGCGCGTTGCAGGAAGTTCAGCCCCTGCACGGCGAAATTGCTGTCGGAGCCGTCGACCAGGGCCTGGACCGCGGTCGGCCCACCGTTGCTCAGGTCGCGGCCAAACCCCTTTGGAATGACGACCACCAGTCCGGACGCACCGGAGACGAGGCGCTCGCCGTCCGCAGCCGCGCCCCCGGCCAGTTCGGTGACGCGGAAGTACCCGGATGCGCCGAGCGTGCGCACGAACTCGCGGCTGTGGAAGGTGTGGTCGTTGTCGCGGACCCCCAGATCGATGTCGCGCACGTCCGTGGTGACGGCGAACCCGATCACCAGCAGTTGGATGATCGGGGCCATGACCAGAACTTGGAACAGCTTCCGGTCGCGCCGGATCTGGATGAGTTCCTTGATGAGTACGTGGAGGATGCGGTTCATATGGCCTTTCGAGTCGTGCGGATCGCGAGCAGGCAGAACACCAGTCCCAGCGCGAGCATGGCCAGCAGGTTCGGCCAGATCATCGGGAATGTTGCGCCTTTGAGGATGATGCTGCGCAGGGCGGCGACGAAGTAGCGGGGGATTACCAGCAGGCTGAGCCCTTGGATCGGAAGCGGCATGTTCTTGATCGGGAAGATCAGGCCGGAGAGAATCAGGGACGGCAACAGGGTGGTGAGAATGGCGATTTCAAACGCCATGTGCTGCGAGCGCGTGCGGGTGGAGATCAGCACGCCCATGCTCAGGGCTGCGAAGAGAAAGACCAGGGTTGTCAGGGCCAGAAGCCCGTAAGAGCCTTGCACTACGACGCCGAACAGGACGCGGCCCAGCACCAGGACCATCACCATGGTCAGGCAGCAGACCAGCACGTACGGGAGTGTCTTGCCGATGATCAGTTCGGCGGGGTGTACCGGCGAAACCATGATCTGCTCCATGGTCTCGCGCTCCTTCTCGCGGACAATGGACAGCGACGTGGCGATGACCGCGGCCAGCATCAGCAGCATGCCGATGAGCCCCGGGACCAGGAACTTGGCGCTGTTCAGTTCGGGGTTGAACCAGATCCGCGGTTCCGGTCGCACCACCGGCAGCGCCACGGGCAGTCCGGCCCGGTTAAGAGCCTGAACGCGAAGCTGCAGTGTGGTGCGGTCGGCCATGGCTTCCAGATAGCCGATGGTCGTCACGGCGGAGTTCGCGTCGGCGCCGTCCACCAGTGCCTGCAGGTGGGCCGGTTGGCCGCGCGCCAACCGCTTTGCATAGTCGCGGGGAATGACGAGCACGGCCCGGACCTTGCCGAGGGTCAGGACGCCGTCGGCGGCGTCCGTGGAGTCCAGGTCGACGACGCGGTCGAAGTACGGGTTGCGGAACAGGCTGTCCAGAAGCAGGCGGCTGGCCGGCGTGCGGTCGTAGTCGACCACGCCCATGGCGATGTGCTTGACGTCAAACGACAAGGCGTAGCCGTACAGCGCCAGCAGCATCGCCGGAACCAGGATGAGTTGGCCAAGCGTGAGCCGGTCCCGGCGCATCTGCCGGAACTCCTTCTTGACGATGGCGTAGAGTCGACGCATGAGTGTTCCGTTGGGGGCCTGCCCCCAAGCCCCCGCTGGAGGATCATTGACCCTCCAGACCTCCCAATATTCAGGTTGCGGACCGAGGCGATGGGCGGCGGTGTGACGCGTTGGCTGAAGTGCTGTTTCCCATCGCCTCAGTCCGCAACCTGGAATTGCTGAGTCCGGGGATTCAACGATTTCCGGTGGGGTTTGGGGTGGAGGCCTCCTACGGTCAACCTATTGACCTACAGTTGCTTCCGCTAATCTGATGAAAGCGTCCTCCAGTGTCGGGCTGACCGCGGTGATGGTGGCGTCGGTGACGCCGCGCTCGCGGACGGTGCGTTCGAGGTCCGGCACCGCGTAGCGGCCGGTGCGGCAATAGAGGTGCAGTTTGGCGCCGAAAAACGCACTGCTGGCCAGACCCTCGAGCCCGGTCAGCTTCTCGCGGATGCCGCGGAACACAGGGGCGGCTAGCTCGAAGATGTCCTCCGTGACAGCGCTGCGCTTCAGATCCGCAGGACTGCCCAGCGCCATGAGTTTGCCGCCGCTGATGAAACCGATGCGGCCGCAGAACTCGGCTTCGTCCATGAAGTGGGTTGTGATCAGGACGGTCACGCCGCCGCCGACCAGGTTCTGGATCAGGTCCCAGAACTGGCGTCGGGAAATGGGGTCGACGCCGCTGGTCGGTTCGTCCAGGAACAGGATGGGTGGCTCGTGGAGGATGGCGCAACCCAGGGCCAGACGCTGCTGGTGCGCACCGGAGAGTGTGCCGGTGAGTTGGTTTTCGAGGTCGTGCAAGCCGGCGAGTTCGAGCACGTACGGAACGCGTTCTCGCAGTCGGTCCCGGTTCAGTCCGTAGACGCCGCCGAAGAAGGTCAGGTTTTCTTGCACGGTCAGGTCACGGTAGAGGTTGAACTTCTGGGACATGTAGCCGATGCGCTGGCGCACACGTTCCGGCTCGCGGTCGACATCGCAACCGCCGACAGTGGCGTGCCCCGACGTGGGCCGCAGCAAGCCGCAGAGCATGCGGATCGTGGTCGACTTGCCGGCGCCGTTGGGACCGAGGAAACCAAAGATCTCGCCACGGCGGATGGCGAAGCTGACCCGGTCGACCGCGGTAAACCGGCCGAACCGCCGCGTCAGGGCGTCGGCAACGATCACGGCAGCGTCCGCCGTGGACGGCACTGGCTGTGTCGGATCTGACGGGGCTGTTTGGTTTGATGTCATGGTGTGGATCCGGAACGGACCAAACGGACTAAACGGACGGGGCGGATCCAGACTGCGGTGGCGCAGTGCCGAGCAGGGCGATAAACGCGTCTTCGAGCGAGGGTTCGACGGGCGCGGCCGTAGCGGGCCCGAAGCCAGCCCGCTCGAGGCTGGCCAGGAGCGGGCGCAGTTCGCTGTCGCCCACGGCGTTGGTCCAGAACTGCAATCGATCGCCGGTCAGGACCAGGCGTGTCGGGGGCCACTCCCGACGCAGGTGCCGGCATGCCTCCAGGGGCCGGGCGCAATGGATCCGCAGCACCCGGCCGGGCATGCGCTGCTTGACCTCAGCAGGGGTGCCGGTCATCACGCCGTGGCCACGGTGCATGAGGGTGATGCGGTGACAGCGCTCGGCTTCGTCGAGGTAGGGCGTGGTCATGAAGATGGTGACGCCGTGGTCGAGAATGCCGCTGAGGATGTTCCAGAACTCGCCGCGGGAGATAGGGTCGACGCCCGTCGATGGTTCGTCCAGGAAGATGAGTTCCGGGGTGTGGATCAGGGTGCAGGCAAGGGCGAGCTTCTTCTTCATGCCGCCGGAGAGCGCCTGGGCCAGGCGTTTGCGGAACGGAGTCAGGCGCGTGAACTCGAGCAGTTCGTCGCGACGGCCGCGGAACCCGCGTACGCCGTGAATGTCGGCGAAAAACTCGATGTTCTCGTCGACGGTCAGGTCGCCGTAGAGCGTGAAATTCTGGGACAGGTACCCGATGCGTTGCTTGATCTGCTCCGGGGCCTGGGCAAGGTCGAATCCAAGGATGGTGGCGTCGCCGGCGTCGGGCTTCAGCAACCCGCAGAGCAAGCGGATAGCGGTGCTTTTGCCCGCGCCGTCCGGGCCGACCAGGGCGAACATCTGGCCACGTGCGATCTCCAGGTCCAGTCCGTCCACGGCGAGGTTGGCGCCAAAGGCGCGTTTCAACCCATGGGCGTGGACCGCCAGTGTTGTGTCGGTGGTCGTCATGGCGTGTCAGGGGGTGGGCTTTTCGCCGGCTGGGCGGTGTCGGCAGTGGCAGGTGCCGGGCTGGGCCTGAGCCGCGGTCTTGGTCGGGGGCGGTGGCGTGGCAACGCCAGGGGACGGCGACGGCGGATCGAGGTATCCGTCCGCCGGCATGCCAGGTTTGAAGACGCCGTCGGGGTTCGGCAGCGCAATCTTCACGCGGAACACCAACTTCGCGCGTTCTTCTGGGGTCTGGACATTGCGCGGCGTGAACTCGGCCTCCGGTGCTACAAAGGCGATCATGCCTTCGTGGAGTTGCGCGTCCCCGTCGACTTTGACCCACGCCGGGCGGCCAAGTTTGACCCGGGTGAGCCGCGTCTCCGGGATGCAGACGGCTAACCACACGTCGTCCAGCCGGGAGAGCGTAACCAGCGGCATTCCGGGATTGACGTACTCGCCGTCCTCGCGGTTGCGTGTCGTCACCATACCGTCCGTTGGGGCGGTGACTGTGCAGTACCCGATCGCCTTCTCAACCTGAGCCAGTTGTGCTTGGGTCTGATCCACCTTGGCCTGGGCCATGCGAATCTCTTCCTTGCGGTTACCGTGTTCGAGTCTGGCCAACACCTGCTCGGCGGCGGCGACCGTGGCCGCGGTGCGTTCTGCCAGTGCCTGCGTGTCGTCAAGCTGTTGGCGCGTGGCGATGCCGCCAGCCAGGAGCTTTTCGGTGCGCATCAGGTCGGCGGCTGCAGACACTGCAGCCGCTTTGGCTTCGCGGACCTGCTCCCGGGCGCGCTGCATGTCTTCCTCTCGGGCACCGGCCTGCAGAAGGTCGAACTGCGCCTGGGCTTGGGCAACGATGGCCCGCAGTTCGTCGCGCTTCAGTTCGTAGTCCGCAGGGTCGAGCGTGGCGACGAGCTCGCCCTTCTTCACCGTCATGCCTTCCTGTGGCAACAGCGTGAGAATGCGACCGGCGATCTGCGCCGACACCTGCACCTGCGTGCACTCGATCGTGCCGGAACCGTCGGGGCGCGGGGTTGGCGGCGGAGAGCACGCGGCGAGGCATACGGCCAGGGCCGCCATCGTCACCGGAAGCGCCGGCCAGTGCTTCATGAAGACCTCCTTGCAGCCCAATCGTTTTGCGCAATCCTTGTCGCCATCGTTTCTCGATGACTGCCACCCTGCGACGTCCAGACCGAGGAGCGACTGCGAAGACGATTGCGACAGCGATCACCTGTCCATCATTCCTGTTTCGCGGCGAGTTTGGCACTGCCGGTTTTGGCCCCGTGCACCGCGAGTCCGTTCATCAACAAGTCCAGAATACGGGTGCGCCGCTCGGCCATGCCAGGGGGAGGGGAGGGGATGACGGGCGAGCGGATGTGGCGCATGACCGCCTGCACCTGGAGGCTGACCAGGCACAGCGCGAGAATGCTCCACCAGGCGTGGATCGGCGGCATTCGGCGCAGTTCCTTCCGGTCGATGCCTTCCTGCAGGATCAGAACGGGTACGGGCGGGATCTTGGCGACCACGTCGTCCAGGACTTGCCCAAGCAAGTCGGGATGCTGGTTCAACGTCAGGGCCATCAGGCGCAGGCGCTCGGGATGGGCGGAGTAGTACCCGAGAACGCCGTCCACCAGATAGGCCAGGCGGTCGCGCGCGCCGCGGAACGGCCGGAGTCCGCGGCGCAGGTCGTCAAGGAAGCATTCGAAGACGAACGCTACCGCGGCGCTGAAGAGCTCCTCCTTGTCCTCGAAGTAGTAATAGATCAACGCGCTGTTGACCCCGGCTGCCGTGCCGACGCGACGCGTGGTGGCGCCTTTGAGCCCATGTTCGCCGAACACGGCGACGGCGGCGTCGAGGATCCGCTGTCTCTGTCCCGAGTCTTTCCGACCCATACGGGAGACTCCTCTTAGGCGAAAGATTTAAGCATATGATTAAGATACATGATAAAGCGTGTTCCGTCAAAAAGAAGCGACCTGCAAGCGGATGAGGGTCAGGCCTTGGCGTTTGTAATCATGCAGCAGCTATTGTGAAGAGTAAGTACTTCACGGGTATGATGTTATATAATACTTCAATTGCAGATGCCAAGGCATTCCCCCTGTGCCTTCCTGTCACTGGGAGCCTGTCCTCTCGCGGGGATGGGGCGTGACTCAATACACGCGGATTTCGTAGACGCGTGCGGAGTCCGCACCGTTGGTGGCGGTGATGCGGAGGCGCAGGTGTTGCGTCGTGACCGGGGCGAACGCGTGCACGCGTTTGCGCTGGTAGTTGCCGGTGACGCTGACGAGCGGTGTCCAGTGCCCGGGCGCGGTCTCGGCCGCGAGGGTGTAGTCGCGAATACACTCGGGCGCGCGGAACAGGCCGGGCGTCGCGAAGTTGGTGCGGCCCAGGTTAGTGTCGAAGGTCAGGTGCACGCACGACAGCGTCTGCGGTGTGGTCCAGTCCAGGGTCAGGTCCTGCGGCAGTCCAACGGCGGGGTCGGAGACCCACAGGTTGGTCCAGGTCTCGGGGCGGGTGACGCCGGAAACGACGTTGTCCGGGGCCCAGGCGCGCGGGTCGCGGTCGGGGCGCAGCGTCAGGGTGCGGAACTCGGTGTAGGCCCCGGGCGCGAACCACCAGTGGTCGCGCTTGCGGCGCGCGGCGCAGAGGCCGGGCAGGGTCGGATCGGAGTAGTGCCAGGTGACGCCGGGGCAGGGCTGGAGCACGAGCCAGTACAGTTGCCGTGGCTTGAGCCCGGCAGGGCAGGCGAACTCGACCCAGTCGGATGCGCCCGGGCCGATCTCGGCGGTCATGGTCGCCGCGGTCGCGCCTGCGGCATCGAGGGTTTGGAGTGCGGCGACGTCCCAGATGTCCTGCGTTTCGATGAGGGCGGCTTTCAAGGTTGCGGCGGCGGTGCCGGTATTGGCGACGTGGATCGCGAGCCGGTTCAGGCCGGCGCTGCCGACGGGGACGATCTGCGCGGCCGGATCTTTCAGGTCGAGGCCCTGGGCGGCGGGGCGGCAGGTCCAAGGCGCCTCACTGGTGGCGGTAATGGTCGCGCGGCGTGCGAGGTCCGCAGGGTCGGTGTTGGCGACATGCGGCACGTAGGCGTCGGCTTTGAGCAGCAGTTGCTGGATGGCCTGGACGTCGGCCGCACCCAGGCGCGCCGGAACGTGTTTCTCGCGGGCGCAGAACGCCGCGGCCGTGCCGGCGGCCTGTCCGAGTACGGCCATGGTCTGCTGCACGCGCAGCGAGTTGAACGCGAGGCGCGAGGCGCTGACGATGCGGCCGGCCAGGAACAGGTTCTCGGGGTCGGCGACGTAGAGCGACCGGAGCGGCACGGGGTAGACGGCGACGTGGAACAGCTCGTGCCAGACGCCGTTGAAGGACGGTTCCTTGGCGGGGGCCAGGATGCCTTCCTTGGTGTGGTCGTCGATGAGCCAGCCGCCGTAGGCGACGCGGTCGTCAAACAATGTGCGCTGCTGCAAGTCGTTCTGGTTCAGGACGTACGCACCGACGAAGCGCCGGCTCTCGCGTTTGGCCGGGACCATGCCGACCCAGTCCAGGGCCCAGTTGCGGGCTTTGTCGCGAGTGTCCGGGCAGTGGTTCTTGATGTGGTCCCAGACGCCGAGGACGTGCCGGAGCAGTTCGTCGCGCAGGGTTTCGTTCTGGGTGATGGTATCGTAGGGCCAACCGATTTCGATCCACCAGTAGCCGCCGTCGAACTGTCGGTGGTCGTGACGCGGCAGTGCATCGGGCGCGTCGTAGCGGATGGCCCAGGACGGCGGCGTGAACGGGGCGGGGCGCCCGATGTCGCGGGCGCGGAAGTGCAGGGAGCTGCCGAGCGTGTGGCTCCACGGTTCGGCTGGGGCGAACGACTCATTGTACTCGGCTGCCGCCTCCTGGCCAATGCGCCACTTGGCGCCGGCGCCGAACCCGACCACGCCGTCGCCCGAGGCGTCGACGAACATCGCGCCCGGGATTTCCCAGCGGGTTTCGCAACCGAGCTGGCTGCCGCGCACAGCGGTGATGCGGCGGTCGGCGACCAGGACCTCGTCCACGTTGGTGTTGAGGAAGTACACGAGGTTTTCCTGAGTGCGCACCGCGTCGTACAGGACCATGTCCCAATTGCTGTTGATCAGTCCGGTCGAGACGCGGTCGTGATTGCGGGCGCGGTCTTCGAGGACAATCTCGTGAATGATGCCGCTCTCGACGCCGTACGGGTTGTGGCAGCCGGCGCCGATGGGCGGCACCCGGACCTCGGAGCTCGAGTTACCGCCGAACACGGGTCGGTTCTGGACCATGGCGGTCCTGGCGCCGGATCGCGCCGCGGCGAGCGCCGCGCACACACCGGCGAGGCCGCCACCGACCACGACGACATCGAAGGCTTCGGTGACTCGAGGTGCGAAGATCTGCGACATGGAAGAGACTCCATCCTTTTTCGACCTGTGCAATAAGCGGATCAGGTCCCGTCACCTTCCGACTGTACCCCGTACCGCGGGCGGCCCTCCGCCCGCTTCACGGCATACACGCAGCACAAGGCTCGGATGGCAGGCGGAGGGCCGCCTGCGGTACGGTCTGGCAGGCAGAGCCGGCCTGGGCTGGCGCCGTGACCTACCCGGCCTCGCCCCGCTTATCGCACATGTCGTTCTTTTCTGCTGCGCCCGGGACGGCGTCCCGGCAACCGCTCGGCGGTTGTGTCGACCCGAGCCCGGGCGCAGCAAGTGTATCTCTCGGGCTGTTGCTCTCAACCGCGTTCAGTCAGATTCTGACATCCTGTTCGTGCAACGCGGCCCGGAGGCGTTGCGTGTCCAGGTTCCGTGGCCGGACGTTTTGTGTCACCGCCAGCGCCGCGGCGGTCCCGGCAGCCTGGCCCATGGCCATACAACATGGGATCATCCGGGCTGATGCAAGGGCCTCATGGGTGGCGGAGAGGCACCGGCCTGCCACGAGCAGGTTCTCCACCTGCTTTGGCACCAGGCACCGGTAGGGGATGTCGTACGAGGTGCCGGGTTCCAGGCCCCGGCCGGAGTGGGCCTCCTGCTGCTTTGTCGGATCCATGGTGTGAATGTCGACCCAGCACGCGTACCGCGCCACGGCGTCCTCAAACTTCCGCGCGCACAGCACGTCGTCCACGGTCAGAATATAGTCGCCCACGACGCGACGGCTCTCGCGCACCCCCAACTGCGCCGCGGTGGCGATCAGGTAAGTGTTCTCGAACCCCGGGACGTACCGCTTGCAGAAGCGCAGCATGGCCCATATTCGGCGGCGCGCTGCGATGGTTGCCCGGCTCAGGCTCGCGGCGTCCGTTCCATCCGCGCCGAAGACGTGGTTCACATTGAAATACGTTTCACGTGGCCGCAACAGGTTGTCCGAACCGGGGCCGACGTAGCCGGGGAACGTCTCGCCATCCGCTTTCGCCGCGGCGAAGGAACGGTTCTCGGGTTCGGCCAGGAAACTCTTGACCTTTTCCCGGTCCAGGTCGCCGACTTTGAACAGGGTGGTCATCGGCTGCATCAGGCCATCGGACGTTCGGCCCTTTTCGAACGATGCTCCCGCCAGGGCCGCCACGTCGCCGTCACCCGTGGCGTCCACGATGACTTTGGCCAGGATGGCGTGCCGCCCCGACTTGGACTCGACGATGACACCGCCCGGCGCGCCCTTTTCGCCGACCACGCCCACGCCGTACGCGTGGAGCAGGACGTCGACGTGAGAGTCCTCCAGCATCGTGTCCAGGAGAAACTTCAGTGCTTCGGGATCGAAGGGAATCCAGTATCGGTCGGGGTCGCTGTGGGGGCACGGCTCGGGAGTGTGGGCGGCGTTCATCGCGATCAGGCGCTGGAGGACTTCCCACGGAATCCCGCCTACGATCATCTCCCGTTCGTCATGGTACGGCCCGAGCCGGTTCATCATGCCGCTGGTGGCCATTCCGCCCACGCAGGATTGGTGTTCGATGAGGAACGTCCGGGCGCCGCTGCGTGCGGCTGCCAGGGCCGCACCGACGCCGGCTGCGCCGCCGCCGCAGACCAGGACATCGGTTTCCGCGAGTACGGGCGTCTGGCGGGCGGGCTCGGGGATCGTTCTTGCGGCTTGGGTCACCATGGTGTGGGCGCTCCTGTTCCTGTTCGCCTGCCCGCAGCCTGGGCAAGGCTCGAAAGTGTTCTTGAGATAACCTGCACCCATTCCCCGTTGCCGTAAATGCAGTCTCGTGCTATTGTTGTTATAGTATCTTGCTATTTGGGTGTCGTTCACCACTTGAAAAATGGGGCACAGCCATGGAGCAACTGCGCGAGAATCCTGACCCGGTAGAACGGATCCGGCGTCTGATCGAGGACGTCGAAGCCGCCTTTGCGATCCGACTGACGATTCACGACCGCAGCGGCATCCTCGCTCACCCGCGGTGCAGCGACCGGTTTCAGTCTTGGGTCGGGCACATGCACCCGTACTGCGAGTTCGGGCGCCAACGTCCGGTTCTGCCGGGATGGAATGAGGGGTGTGTTCGGGACTGTCTGCATGGGGCGAACCGGCGGGCTGGCGAAGAGCGGCGGGCATTTGTCTCCAGTTGCTGGAAAGGTGCGAGCGAAGTGGTCGTCCCGCTGTATCGGGACCGCCACCACATGGCGACTCTGTTCGCCGGGGTATTCCGGAACGCTGGCGGGTCGCCGTGCGGCATTCCTCCGGAGATCGCGGCAGAGAACCGGCGGTTGCCCGTGCTCACGCCGACGCGGGCCACGTCACTGGCCAATCTGCTGCACGTCACGGGGGCGGGTATCCTTGCGGAGTTGGGCCGACTGCACGAGGCGGACGCGGCGGCCGGGGACCGGCGTGCGGTGATCCGGCGCTTCATCCGCAATCATGCTCACGAGCGGGTCAGTCTGGGCGGTCTGGCCCGGGAGTTGTCATTATCGCCATATCGCGCCAGTCACGTGGTCCGGGAGTTGTTCGGGGCGTCCTTGCAGGAACTGGTGCTCAAGGAGCGGATCGGGCGGGCGTGTCGCCTGCTCTGCGACACCGAACTGACGTTGGCGCGTATCGCCGTCCAGGTCGGGTTCAGCAACCGCTACTTCTTCAGCCGTCAGTTTCGCAAGGCGGTAGGAGTGCCGCCGGGCGCGTACCGCGAGAAGGAGCGGCGCGCCTGACGGGCGTGGCCGGTGCGGTTGGCTTCGATCTTGCAGACGGGGTGTCTCTGCGCAAGGCGACCTGGCGCGGCGCCGTCGTGGCGTCGCCGGCAGGGGCGGGCGGGTGGGGGTGCGGTGGCACATGCTGTGGTTTGATCAGGCTCAGGAACTTCGGCACGAAGGCGGAGTCGGTGTCGGCGCACCAGAGGGCGACGATGTCGATGTCGGGCAGGTCGCTGTCGAGGGGACGGAAGGCGACGCGCCGGTGCGGCGCCGCGGCGGAGGACGCGGGGACCAGCGCGACGCCCATGCCGGCGGCGACCAGTGCCAGAGTGGTCTGTTTGGTCACGGCGTCCTGGACGATGTTGGGGCGGAATCCGGCGCGTTCGCAACACGCCGCAATGGCGTCGAACAGGTGCGGTTGGATACGGCGTGGGAGCATCACGAACGACTCCGGTGCAAGGTCGGCCAGTTGCACCGTATCGCGCTTCTGGAGCCGGTGTCCTTCCGGGAGTGCGACCACGTAGTGTTCCGTGAACAACCGCTGCTGCTGCAGTCCGCTGAGGTCATGCCCGAAGGGCCGCAGGATGCCCAGGTGGATCAAGCCTTCGCGCAGGGCGCGCAGTTGTTCGCCGGACTCCAGTTCGTGAAGCGATACGTGCACGTTCGGGTAGCGCCGGCGGAAGTCGCGCACCGTGTCCGGCAGGAAGGTGTGGATGGCGGGTTCGTTGAAGCCGACCGCCAGCGAACCGGCGTCGCCGCGCGCCAGGACTCGGACCCGTTCCTCGGCGGACTCCGCACGCGCCAGGACCGCGGCGGCCTCGGACACGAACAACGCTCCGGCGGGCGTCAGTTCGACGCGACGGCTGGTACGGCGGAAGAGTTTCACGCCGAGCTCGTCCTCAAGCCGCATGATGTGGCGGCTGAGCGGCGGTTGCGAGATGTGCAGGCGCTTGGCGGCCCGGCCATAGTGGAGTTCTTCGGCCAAAACCGTGAAATAACGCAGGCTGAGCAGTTCCATGGTGACACTCCGGTTCGTCCGGGGACAGCGGCCAGTGGCGCGGGACCTCCGGGGCCGCAGTCAGGGTACTCGGACCGGTCCCCGGTCGAGGGCTCTGGGCCGGGGACCGGCCCGAGTCCTCTGCTTCGGCGCGAGACGCGCCGAGCTACTGCGTGCTTGCCCATGCTCCAACACGTATATTGATACTGTAGTGGCATCAATAATATAACTCAATGCTGTTGAAACATCAAAACGCAGAGAGTAGTTTCCCATATAGGCAGAAGGCGGATCGCCGGTCGCGGGGCGGGCGGTTCCGGCCGTGGCGCAGTCGATAGAAGGGATTGCCATGATCCGTGGCGAGGTCATTGAAGCCGCGATGTACGAGGCCATGCATCAGGCGGCGGTGCACCTGCCGCCTGACGTCGAGGCCCGGTTGCGCATGGCGCTGGCGGAGGAGAGCGAGCCGCTGGCCCGTGAGCATTTGCGGGTCAGTCTCGAGAATGCGGCGCTGGCTGCGGCGGGGCGCGGGTTGGTCTGCGGCGATACGGGGTTTCCGTTGTTCTTTGTCCGGGCCGGGAGTCGCACCGCCGTGGACGGCGGTTTCGGGGCGATCCGGACGGCGGCGGCCGCTGCGACGGCGCGGGCGACTCGCGACTCGTTCCTGCGTCCGACCATGGTTGACCCGCTGACTCGCGGCAATCCGGGCACCAACCTGGGGCCGGGAATGCCAAAGGTCGAATTGCAGTTTGCGGGAGACGGCGATGGCCTTGACATTGTCGCGGTGCCGAAGGGTGGCGGTTCGGAGATTTTCGGCACCTTCTACCGCATGTTGTATCCTGCCGACGGTGAGAAGGGCATCAAGCGGTTCGTGATCGACTGCATTCGCGACGGTTGCTACGCGGGTAAGATCTGTCCGCCGGCGATCGTCGGCGTGGGGATCGGCGGCAGTTCCGATCTGTGTATGAAGTTGGCGAAGGAGGCGGCTCTTCTGCGGCAGTTGGGCGAACCGCACCCGCGGGCGGACGTGGCGCACCTGGAGCAGGAACTGCTGTTGGCGGCGCGCAGCCTCGGGCTGGGACCGATGGGGTCTCGCGGCGTGAATGCGGTAATGGCCCTGCACATCGAGTTGGCAATGACGCACACGGCGGCGTTGCCGGTGGCGGTCAACGCCCAGTGCCTGGTGGGCCGGCGCTGGTGTGCGGCCATCGACGCCGGCGGCCGTATAGCCTGCACGGGCACGCTGCCGCCGCGCGAGACGGAAGCGCACGCCTGAGAGGTGAGCCAGGTGCGCGACTCGACAGGTCCCGTCGCCGCCCCCCAGGCGACACCCCAGGCGCACGGAGGGCCGTGCGCGGTACGCGAATCCAAGCGGGACACGGGTCGGGACGAGATACGGCGGGCGAACCGCCTGTGAGAACAACGATGGCCATGGCAGCTTCCGACATTGTTGACTTGCGGTTGCCGTTGAGCGAGGCGGCGGCGCGTGCGTTGCCGCTCGGGCAGATGGTGACGGTCTCCGGTCGCCTGTTTACCGGGCGCAGCCGGTTTCATATGCGTGCGATCGAGGACGGCTTGGTCCCGCCGCTCGATTACGGTCAGGTCAACGCGTTCTTCCACGCGGGGCCGGTGGTTCGGAACGAGGGCGGGGTTTGGCACGTGGTCAGCGCGGAGCCCACGTCGAGTATCCGTTTCGAGCGGTACGGGGCGGACGTGGTGCGGCGGCTGGGGTTGCGGACGCTGATCGGCAAGACGACGATGGGCCCGCGCACCGCCGCGGCGCTCCGCGACGTGGGCGGGGTGTATCTCAGCAAGATCGGCATTACCGGGAATTTTCTGTCGCAGCAGATCCGGCGTGTCTGCGAGGTGCACTTTCTCGAGGAGCTGGGCAAGACGGAAGCCACCTGGGTCTTTGAGGTCGAACGGTTCGGTCCGTTCTTCGTTGCCATGGACGCCAACGGCGGGAATTACTTCGAGGATTTGCAGTGCGAGGTTGGGCAGCACCTGCCCGGCGTCTATGCGCAACTGGGCTTGGGCGCGGACTGGGAGTATACCTGCGTGTCGCCGAAACCGGAACTACCCGTTCAACGGGCATGAAGGCGGCGAACCGTGGCACACGGAGATCAAGCTGGGTTGGCTCCGGGAACGGTTCGGCCTTGCCTGAACATGAGGAGATTCCAGACGATGAACACGGCCAGTGCGGGGTTCTTTGTGAAGGACATCACGCCGGCGAATCCAGTGTTTCTTGCGGGGTACCCGGGGCGGCGCACGCCCAGCGATGGCGTCAACGATCCGTTGTTCCTGCGGATCGCCGCGCTGGCGGACGGGAACGGCAATCGTGTGGCCATTGTGACCGCGGACCTGTTGAAGTTCCCCCGCGACATGGCCTGGCGCACCAAGCGCTGGGCGGAGCAGGCACTGGGCTTGCCGAGTGCGGCGCTGATCATCAATCTCTCGCACACGCACTCCGCGCCCGGGCTGTTCCACCAGGAGTGCTATCCGCACTGGGCACTGGATGTGGCGTATGTGCGTGACTTGGAGGCCGCCATCCGGGACGGGCTGGCGCAGGCTTTCGCGGACCTGCGGCCCGTATCGGTGCGCTACGGTCTGCACCAGGCGCATTTCGGGGTGAGCCGACGCCGTCCCGATCCGGCGCGTCCGGGGAAAGTGGGCTTGGGGCTCAACCCCGACGGTTACTACGATCCCGACCTGCCGGTGCTGGCGTTTCGCGACGCTACGGACGGGCGGTTGCGGGCCGTGCTCTACAGCTACGCGTGTCACCCTACGTCGAAGCATGAGAATCTGGTCAGTGCCGACTACCCGGGCGAGGTTTCGCGGGGACTCAAGCGCATGTTGGGTGACGATGTTGTGACGCTGTTTGCGCAGGGCGGCGGGGGGAGCGTCATGCCGAGATACAACTATGGAACGCCAGAGGACAAGGCCGTTTACGCGCAGCGTTGGCGGAGTGTGGCCGATGACTTGGCCGTGTTCGTGGGTTCCGACGCCATGCGCGAGATCCCTCTCGAACTGGCGGCCAGCGAGCGCGAGTTCGGCATCCCCTACGACATGTCGCAGGCACTGTCCGAGGCTCAGCTCCTGGCGTACGCCGACCCGCACGAACCGCCGCTTGACGGGTTCTTCAGGCCTGCGAACCGCGAGATCCTGCGCCTGTGGGCGGCGGGGTTGCTGGAACGGCAGCGCACGGGCACGCAGTCGGACGCGTTCCGCATGCACGTGACGCGTTGGCAGCTCTGCAAAGACTTGCAGCTCATCGGTCTGTCGGGCGAAGTCACCGCTGACGTGGGGCGCATGATCAAGGCGGTCGAGGCACCGCGTCCCACGATCTTCCTCGGATACTGCTCGTACACGGACGCGTACATCCCGACCGCGGCCATGATTCCGGAAGAGGGGCACGAGGGCAAGTATTCGATCTACTTCCACATGCGCCCGGCGCCGTTCGTTCCGGCCATCGACGACATCATCCGGCGCGAGGCCGCCAAGACGGCGTGATGTCGTCGCGGTCGTCGCGGGGCGACGCTCTGAGGAAGTAGCGCAAGGCTCCCGCCCTGCAGTCCCCGCGCCGGGTGAGAGCCCTGGCGCGGCGTTGGCGCGAGGGGTTGTTCGGCGACCTGATGTACGCCGAGTATGAGTACGTGCACGAGTGCCGCTCGCTGGCCTACACCTACATCGACGGACTGCCGGTGCAACCGGGCAACACGGTGCACAACTGGCGGAGTTGGGTGCAGTTTCATTACTACTGCACGCATTCGTTGGGGCCGGTCATGGTCATCACGGGTACGCGACCGACACGGGTCGTGGCGCTGCCCGGAAAGCAGACGCTGCCGGGGTACCTGATGCGCAGCGAGGAAGGCATGGGCGGAGTGACGCCGTCGCTGATCAACATGTCGAACGGTTCGATCGTGCGCAACCTGATGGGCGCAACGACGAACGACACGCACGTGCAGCGGATCTGGGGCACGCGCGGTGCGGCGGAACTGAACGTCGGCAAGCCGTTGGTGCTGCGGCTTGCGTGTCCGGCCGCCGGACACGCAAGCCGCGCGCCAATCATGCGGGGGGCCGGGGGCACGCTGTGTCCCCGGCGGGGGTACGGGGGCAGAGCCCCTGTGCTCCGGATGCGTGTGCCGGTGCGTTTGCTGCGAGGTACTTAGCATGCCGGAATTGCCGGAAGTTGAGACGGTGTGTCGCGGGTTGCGGCCGCACTTGGTCGGGCGGACGCTCACTGGTGTGCGTGCGACGTCTGCACGGTTGCGTCGGGCGAGCGACGTGGCTGCGATCGAGCGCGCCACGGTCGGGCGCGCGGTCATGGACGTACGGCGGCGCGGCAAGTACATCGTGGTCGAGTTTTCGGGGGGAACGGCGTTGCTCCTGCACCTGGGCATGACGGGCGCCATGCGGGTGTGCAAGAGCGAGGCCCCACGCCTGAAGCACGAGCATGTCGTGTGGACGCTCGACAACGGTGCGGAGTGGCGTTTCACCGACCCGCGCCGGTTCGGATCTGTCGTGGTGTGCGTGCTGCCGGCGGTCGGAGCGGATCCCTGCGAACTGCGCGACCTCGGCTGCGAGCCGCTGAGTCCGCAGTTCAGTGCGCGGTCGCTCTACGCGGCAACGCGCGAGCGGCGCAAGCCGATCAAGAACCTGCTCATGGACCAGGCCGTGGTGGCGGGCGTTGGCAACATCTACGCCAACGAGGCGTTGTTCGGCGCGGGGGTCCGGCCCGAGCGCGCAGCCGCGGGTCTCACAGAGGCCGAATGCCGGCGCCTGGTCAGGGCGGTGAAGCAGGTTCTGCGGCGCGCGATCCGCGCCGGCGGCACCACGATCAGCGACTTCCAGGCTCCGGACGGCAGCGCGGGGCGCTTCCACGTCGAGTTGGCCGTTTACGGGCGTGCGGGGCTGCCCTGCCGCCGCCGCGGCTGTCGCGGCAAAGTCCGCCGCACCGTTCAAGCCGGCCGTTCGACGTACCACTGTCCGAAGTGTCAGAGGTGATGGCCCGCCTGAACACCGAACCTTCGCTCGTCACGGCGCTCTGCCGGCGCCGAGGGCGACGAGTTTGAGGTAGAGTTCGCGGCTGATCCAGGCGTCGGTGGCGGCGTAGGTGATCTGCTGCGGCGTGAGTTGCGGGACAGCCCAGTTGCTGCGTTGCGCCTTCTTTGAGATGCGGATCCCGAGCAGATTGGCGGCGAGGGTGCGGAGTCCGCAGGTGGGTAAGCCCGCCTGGTGTGCCAGGACACCGAGGTCCACGAAGCCGGCGGGCTCGAAGGGGGTCATGGCCTGGAGCTCCTTGAGGTCGTCGCGCAGGGCGACGCCGGCTTTGAGTACTGTGGCGTCCGTGAACAGGCGCAGCATGGCGTCGGTCAGGCCGAGGCGCGCGATGGGGAAGAGGTAAACGGCTTCGGTGCTGGCGAGCTGGAGCAAGGCTGGCCGGAAATGCTGCCCCTTGTGGAAGGCCGGCCGCGTCTCGGTATCGAACCCGAGGACGGCCTGTCCGGCCAGGCCGGCGATGGCGGTTGCCGCCGCGTCCTGGGACTGGATCAGGTGAATGGGGCCCTCGTACCGCCAAATGGGCAGGGCGTTAATCTCTTCGCGCGGGAGCGCGCGCCGGTATGTCTGCAGTGTTTCCAAGGCACCTTCCTTGTTTTTGGCCCAGGTCTCGGGTAAACTACACCGTGTTTCCTTGATGACGAGAGTGTTGCCAAGAGATATTCGATGGATCCGACACGTCACACCCGTCCGACGAGTCTGGGGTGTCGGGTGCGTCTTACTATCATTTTCATAGGAAAAAAGCCAACATGGGTATGACGATTACCGAGAAAATCCTGGCTCGGGGTTCCGGGCGGGGTGGGGTCCGGCCGGGCGAGAACGTCTGGGTGATGGCGGACATCCTGATGACGCACGACGTGTGCGGTCCGGGGACGATCGGCATTTTCCGCCGCGAGTTCGGTGAGAAGGCGCACGTGTTCGACCCTGAGAGGATCGTGCTCACGCCTGACCATTACATCTTCACCAAGGACCAGAAGTGCCTTCGCAACATCGACTTGTGCCGCGCTTTCGCGGCGTCGGAAAAGTTGCCGTACTTCTACGATCCCGGGACCCCGAGCTATTCCGGGGTCTGCCACGTGACGCTGCCGGAGAAGGGGCACTGCCGGCCGGGTGAAGTGATGTTCGGCACGGACAGTCACACCTGCACGCACGGTGCATTCGGCGAGTTCGCGACAGGGATTGGGAACACGGATGCGGCGTTTGTGATGGGCACGGGGAAGCTGCTGATCAAGGTCCCGGCCAGCCGCCGGTTCGTGATTGATGGCCAGTTGCCCGGTTTGGTCATGGGCAAGGACATCATTCTGCGGATCATTGGCGACTTGGGCGTGGACGGCGCGACGTACGAGGCCATGGAGTTCTGCGGCGGTACGGTCAGCGCGTTGCCGATGTCCGAGCGCATGACGATCTGTAACATGGCCATCGAGGCGGGTGCGAAGAACGGGATTGTGGCCGCGGATGAGACGACCCTGGCCTACGTGCGGCAGCGCACGAGCAAACCGTTCACCTGTTTCCAGAGCGATGCGGACGCCGAGTACTGCGCGACGTACCGCTACCGGGCCGAGGAACTGGAACCGGTGGTGGCGCTGCCGCATTCGCCGGACCTGGTGAAACCGGCCAAGGCTTGCGGCGACCTGCGCATTACCCGGGCCTACATCGGCAGTTGCACGGGCGGCAAGACGGAGGACTTCATCGCCGCCGCGCGGGTTCTCAAGGGCCGCAAAGTGACGGTCGATACGTTCCTGGTGCCGGCCACGGTGGAAGTGGCCGAGGCGTTGCGCAGCGAGTGCGTCGGCGGGGTCCCGCTGGTGGACATTTTCCGGCAGGCCGGGTGCATCGAACCGGCGTTGCCATCCTGTGCCGCATGCCTGGGTGGTCCGGAGGACACGTTCGGGCGCTGCAACGGTCCGGAGGTCTGCATCAGCACCACGAACCGGAACTTTGTCGGGCGCATGGGTGCAAAGACGGCATCGGTGATCCTGGCGTCGCCGCTGACCGCTGCGGCGTCGGCGATCACCGGGCGAGTGACGGATCCGCGCGAGATTCTCCCCTCGTGACAGGGCGAGGGGCGAGGTTGATGAGGTGCCACCGCCAGGTACCGCAGTGCAGTTTGTATCAGAGTGAGTGATATAAGCGAGACCGTAACTATGGCAGACAAGATCAGGGGCAAGGTGTTCGTGGTCGGCGACAACATTGACACCGACCAGATCATTCCGGCGCAGTATCTGAACTTGGTTCCGACCATTCCGGATGAGTACGAGAAACTCGGGAGTTACGCGTTGTGCGGGTTGCCGGATTCGTACCCCAGGTTCGTCCCTGCCGGGCAGATGAAGACCCCGTACGCAATCGTGATTGCGGGGCGGAACTTCGGGTGTGGTTCGAGTCGTGAGCATGCGCCGGTGAGCCTGGGCGCGGCCGGGGTCGAGGCCGTGGTGGCCGAGTCGTACGCGCGGATTTTCTTCCGGAATGCGATTGCCACCGGTGAGTTGTACCCGGTGGAGTGTGCGACCCGGTTGTGCGAAGAACTGAAGACGGGCGATGAGGTCGAATTGGACCTGACCGCGCGTCGGCTGTGCGTTGTGGGGCGCCGTCGGGAGTATGAGACCCAGGATTTGGGGGAGGCCAAGGCGGTGATCGATCACGGCGGGTTGTTTGAGTTTGCCCGCGGGACGGGGATGATGGCTCGGAACTGAGCCGGGTGCGGCGACGGTCTGAAGCGGGACCCTCCGGCGACTTGGCGGAGGGACAGGAAAAGGGTATGGCCATGATGAGCAGGGCATTGCGCAAGGCTTGGGCTCGGATACTGCCGGGGGTGGCGGGGGTGGCGTTGTTGGGCGCGTTTCTGTGCCTGAGTGTGTGGGCCGAAGACAAGCAGGATCCGGCGGAGGCGGCCCCTGCCGCGGCGCAAGCCGCGGAAAAGAAAGCTGAGGGTGAGACTGAAGGGACCAAGGCGGCGGAACCGAAAGCCGAGGCCGCCAAGGAGGCGAAGGGCGAGGAAGCCGACGCGGAGGGCGAGAAGCCCGCGGTCGAGAAGGCGGAGGGGGAGAAGGAAGAGGGAGCCAAGCCGGAGGACGGGAAAGCGCCAGAGCAGGCGGAACAGGCGCCTGTCGAGGCGCCTCCGCCACCGGAAGTGGAGGTGACGGTTGCCGTCGGGGACGCCACGGTTGTCAACCTCGTGCGGGGTCGGCCTGGACAGCGGAAGAAGTGGCGTGAGCCCGATCTGTGGCGGTGTTTCATGCACGGGACCGTCGACTTTTTTGCCACGCCGATTCCCTGGAGCGACCTTCTCGGTTCGGACCAGAAGCCGGCGGAGTGGTTGGATGCCGAGAAACGGCTGAGCACGAAGTACAAGCTGTCTGGCCTGCCGGCCGTTCGCCTTGCCGGCGGGAAGTCGCTGGCGTTGGCGACACGGCTTCCGATAGACGTGCGGCCTTTTGAAGGTCGGTCCATTCGGCTGTTCGTGTGGATGAGGGCTGACGGCGTGGGGATCGAGAACGATTGCTGGGGCGGGCCGCCGGGCATGGACGTGATTCTGAAGGATCAGGATGGCAAGATCGTGTTGGGGAGTGTGCCGGCGTTGATGAAGACTCAAGGCACGTTCCCTTGGCACTGCTACTACCAGGACGTCTTTATCCCAGGCGAGCCGAAACCGGATGTGGAAGTCAAGGACGAGGCGCCCGAAGCCGAGGCTAAGGCCGCGGATGGTGAGAAGGCCGCGGATGGCGTCAAGGCGGAAGGTGACGAAGGCAAGGCGGAAGGTGACGAAGGCAAGGCGGGCGAGGCCAAGGAAGGTGAGAAGAAGGTTGACGGAGAGGCCGCAGAAGGCGAGGGTGCCGACGAGAAGAAGGTGGAGACGGGGAAAGAGGGCAAGTCGGAAAAGGGGACGGCCAAGAGTGGCAAGGGCGAGTCTGCGAAGGGCGACAAGAAGGCGGACGCCATGAAGGGCAAAGGCGACAAGGGCAAGGCGGAGGACGCCGGCCCGGGCTTGTTCGTGCGTCTGTTCAACCCGGCGCAGGGCACGGTCTGGTTTTCCACGCTGTCCTGGGAACCCATTACGACGCAGAACCGGTACACGCTGGAAGAGAAGCAGGATCCGGTGTCGGGCAGTGTGGCGCCGAACCCGATGTTTGACGAGTTGCCGCACCACTTCCGGTGGGGCAAGGCGTTGCACTACAAGTGGGCCTTCTGGAACGGGCCCGTTGCCGGACTTCAGGGTCAGCCCTACGACATCACGACCCAGGCGGGGTTCGCGGACTACTACAAGACGAAGGCGAAACAGGACCCGATGCATTTCGACTATGTGGTCGGAGCCCTGGCGGAATGGTATCACCTGGGCCTGAAATTCGAGGTCTTGCCGCCCTTGGCGGAAGGTTGGACCACGGCGGTCGCGGAGGTCATCAAGACGGACCAGGATCCGGAGAGCGGTCTGTGGGGCTGCGGGAAGACGCCGCGGAGCCTGGCCGCAACTTGGCATGTTCTGGACGGGCTGTTTGGCGAAGCGCGGATCGTGCGTGCGGACCGCGCCTCGGAAGCGTTGGCGTGGATGTCGTTGACCACGGAGAAACCGCCGCGGGCGGCCCAGATTCTGGCCACCGTGATGGACATGCAGGTCTCGTACGAAGTGGAGGGCAAGCGGATGTTCGCGGCCTGGCCGTCGTCCGCCTACGACTTCCGGGACGCCCCCGCCCACAAACCTGAGCAGCGCTGTTCTCTGGCGGCGACGAGTAACGCCATGTACTTGTTGCGGGTCACGGCTGAGGCGGGCAGCCGAGAGCGGAAGACCAGGGCGTACGAAGGGGTGGCCGAGGCGTTTCGGTACGTGATTGAGCACTGCGTGACGCCTGACGGGCTGTGGAAGCAGAACGACACGGACGAAGCGGTGACCTCCGGGGCGTTCCTTCCGTCGATCGTGGAGTTCTCTCAGTACCTGGAACGGCGGACGAGTCCGGACGTCCCAGCGGGCGTCGTGGTGATCAGTGCGCCGGCAGAAGAGGGTGGTGCATGTCAGGTCAAGTGGAAGGACGCGCCGGAGAAGTGTGTCTCGCTTCGAGTGTTTGCGGCGCCTAAGGACACGGCCCCGGAAGCCCTTGATGAGTCACACCTGGTCGGCATCATCACTCGCACCGCTGGGGATAAGTTCCTCGAAATGGATCCGTTCCTCTTGGTGCGGCGGTTGCAGGTTGCTTCGGCACGGCGCTGGAATCGCTCCTGGGCGGTGCAACCCGATTCCTACACAGAATGGAAGCTTGGGAAACTGGCGTCGGCATTTGCCGTGCAGATCAACGCGGCTCCGATGAGTGTCATCATCCCTGATCTTGCCGAGAAGGCGCTGTTTGTCTGCGGCGTGAACTGGTATGGGGAGCAGTCCGTGCCCCTGCGGGTTGAGGTGACGGGTGCTGAACCGCCCAAGGAGGGGGAGAAGCAACCGGACGGCAAGGCGGAAGCGGGGAAGAAGTAGCGGTTGACGGTTGGGGACAGAAGTGCAAGGCAAAAGGCCAACGGCCGGGCAGCATGGGATGGTGTTGGGGCTTTGCCTGATCGCGCTTTTGACCTACCTTCCCACGCTTCAGCATGAACTCGTCTGGGACGACTTCGGCGTTATCACGCACAACCGGAGTCTTCGGAGTTTGCCGTTGGCATTGCGGGCACTCGTTGCCGCGCCTGCTGCGGGCGTCGGTGAACCCTACGACCCGTCTGTAGAGATCACTCGGGAGAACTTCCGCCCCCTGCGCACTCTGGCGCACGCACTCGTGTATGCTGTCTGGGGCGCCGAACCGGCCCCGTACCATGCTCTGAACCTGCTGCTGCATGTGGCGGTGTGTTTCAGCCTGTTCCAATTGCTGTGTCTCCTTTGTCCCGGCAACACGCTGGGGTGCTTCCTTGGAACGGCCCTCTTCGCTTTGCATCCGGTCAACACCGAGGTTGTGTGTTGGGCCAAAGAAGCGGAGGACCTGCTGGCTGCACTCTTCGTGTTGTGGACGGCCTTGACCTGGTTGCGCCTGCGTTCGGACAGGGTGGACCGGCGCGGTGTGGTTGTGTGTGCGGTGCTGTTTCTGGGTGCTCTGCTCAGCAAGGAGTCGGCCGTATTCCTGCCTGTGTGGCTGGGGGCTTGGTTGTGGTTGGAGCGGGTTTCGGGGCCCGCATTTGCCTCGCGCCGGGGGGCAAGTGTCGAGTGTCGGGTGTCGGGAAAGGTGACGGCCGAGGATTGTCCCGGTGACCAGGCAACTGATGCGGGGGACCTCGACTCGCCAGGTTGCGCACGGGACATGGTCCCCAACCGCGTCGAGGCAACTGGGGTTAAGAGGAACGGGTGGGGCGAAAGGCACGGTTCCCGGGGATGGGCTGTTTTTGTCACGGGGTTGCTGGTTGTCGTCGGCCTGGCGTGGCGGCACCATGTGCTGGGGCGGACGTCGCAGGCGGGATTTGTCACCGGCGACTGTTGGACCACCTGGTTGAGCATGCCGCGGGTGTTCTTGCGGTACCTACGGTTGGAGGTATTGCCCGTCGGACTGCTGGCGGACTACCACGGTTTCCCGCGGGCTGGGTCCATGACGGATGCCGTAGCGTGGGGGTACACGGCCTGTTTTCTAATGGTTGTCGGACTGTTGTCATGGTGGCTGTGGCGTCGGCGTTTGTTGGCGGGATGGTTGTGGTTCTGGCTGGCGCTGGCGCCGGTCATGAATCTGATCCCCATGCTGCAGTTGGGGGCGGAGCGGTTCCTGTATCTGCCCACAATGGGAATCAGTATCATTTTGGCGCAGAGCGGGTTGGGGCGTACTCGGTCGCGGACGGTTCTTGCTGTGGTCACTGCGGTCTTGTGTCTGCTGGCCGCGTTGACGCTGGACCGTTCTCGGGTGTGGCGGAACGAACTCAGCCTGTGGGAAACGACGGTCCGTCAGATGCCGCGCGATGGCCGTGCTCAGCGCAACCTGGCCAAGGCGCTGCTCGCGCGTAACCGCGCCGGCGAGGCACTGCCCATCCTGCTGACGTTGCGCGCCAACATTCCGTCCGCGGAACACACCATGCTGCTCGGGTACGCCCTGTGCGGTGTCGGGCGGGTGGAGGAAGGCGTTCCCCTGCTTTGCGAGGCCCGTGCCGGCACGGTGCTGAACGATCTCGGCGCGGAGGCGGCGCAGAGGAGGGAATGGACCTTGGCCGAGCGGTATTTCTCGCTCGCGCTGGAGATGGACCCGCGCGATACGCGATACCGGCAGAATCTAGACCTTCTGCAGCGCGAGATGCAGGCAGCGGGCGTCGTGCCGTTGAGACAGAAGCGACCCGCCTCGCCGTGAATACCCAGACTGTTGGGGGGGGTAAGGCGGCTTGCAGGGTTGTGCCGGCAACGTGCAGAGAATGTCAATTGAAAAGTGTCGGTGCCGGTCTATGGTGAGTGCCCAAATCGGTGACCGCCGGATGGTTTTGGACGCGGTCCGGTTGGCGTTCATATTCGATGCGAGTTGGAATTCAGGAGAAAGGTCTGACGATGGGAAAACTCAAGGTCGGTGTGATCGGGGCGGGTGCGATTGCCAAGAACCATGTGCAGGGCTACCGGAACGCGGGGGCTGAGGTCGTCGCCATCTGCGATGTGAACCCGGCGGCGCTGGAAAAGGCCAAGGCCGAGATGAACATCCCGTCCGGCGTTACGGACATCAAGGCGATTCTGGGCAACAAAGAGATTGAGGCTGTGTCGGTCTGCACACCGAACTTCCTGCATTGCGAGATGACTGTGGCGGCGCTCAAGGCCGGGAAACATGTCCTCTGCGAAAAGCCCATGGCCCTTGACCCCAAGCAGGCGGAGCAAATGGTCAAGGCCGCCAAGAAGGCGGGCCGGGTTCTCATGCTCGGGCACAACAACCGTTTCACCCCGGAGGTGCAGCAGGTCAACCACATGCGTGAGCAGGGGGTGTTAGGCGAGGTCTATCACGCCAAGGCATCCATCATCCGTCGGCGCGGCATTCCGGGGTTGGGCGGATGGTTCACCACGCGCGCCAAGTCAGGCGGCGGCCCGTTGATCGACATCGGCATTCACGCCATCGACAGGGCCTGGTACATGATGGGCAAGCCCAAGCCGGTGGCGGTCTCGGGCATTTGCTACAACAAGTTCGGATGCGACATCGAGAAGTACGTGTGCGTCGGCATGTGGGCCGGACCGCGAAAACTCGACGGCATCATGGACGTGGAAGACTTTGCCGCCGCATTGGTCCGGTTCGAGAACGGCGCCACCATGCAGGTTGAGGTGTCGTGGGCCGTGAACCGCGAAGACGAGCCGATGCGGTCCGTGATCATGGGTGACAAGGCCGGTGTCATTCTCGTCAATGACGACTTGACGCTGTACTCCGAGCAGGGCAATATGCTGGTCACCCAGAAGGTCGCCTTTGACAAGACGGTCTACAAGGACCGGCACCAGCACTTCGTCGACTGCCTTACCAAGAAAGTGCCGTGCACCTGCCCGGGCGAGGACGGCCTCGCCATGCAAAAGGTGCTCTACGGCATCCAGACCTCCTCGGACCAGGGCAAGGAAGTCCGGATCTGAGACTGCGAGGGAAGGGGACGGGCTTTGGGTTGGGTTCCGCCGCAGGCGCGGCCCCAGTGGTAGAACCGGGGTTCCGCGGCGAACCACGCCCGGCCTGTCTCCGCTCATCTCCTGGTATCTGGCCAATCTCATGGGGCGCAGGTGGGCGTGACAGCGGTTCGTCCTGCCTGCGCCGTTTGACCCTGCCGGTGAACGATGACGGGACATTGGCGTTCAACGACGCGCCCGGCTGTGCGCGCGTCGTCGGATTCGATGCGGGCGTCAGTCTGGATGCACCGTGAGCAGGTTTGTCGTGCGGACTATGCCACCCAAAGGTCAAGCCTGCCACTGCACGGGGATTCAGACTTGGCGACCGACCGCTACACGTGTACGTACATGTCCCAGTCTTCGATGTTGACGGGCAGGGGTGTGCCGAGGCGGATCGAGTGCATGGCGCGTTCGCAGAGGTAGGTGGCGCGCATGCCGGACATTTCGTCGATGGGGGAGGGGGTGTTTCGGGCGACGCTCTCGGCGAACGCCTCGAGCAGGCCGTGGTGGCCTTTGTCGGGGAAGCAGTACTTGTACTTGCTGGTGGCGACGTATTCCTTCCCGGAGGCATCGATCTTGGCCAGATAACCCGCGTGCCCTCCGTCCGTGCCCGCGTTCGGCTGGTGGTCCTGCTGCAGGGCGAACTTCTTCACGGTGCGATCTCCGAGTCCGAAGTACTGGTTCTCGACGAAACACTCGCTGCGGAACAGTTTGCCGTGGTCCTGGATTTCGATGAGTTCCTTGGGGTACTCGAATGAGCCGGTGGCGCTGAAGAACAGGCAACCGAGCGAACCGCTGCCGAACTCGAGCGTAATGACGTAGTTCAGGCGCGTGCTCCCGACACCGGTGACACGGACCGGGCGTTCGTCGAGCATCCAGCAGATCAGGTCGAGCCAGTGACAGCCTTCGCCGATGATCTGGCCGCCGCCCTCACGCCAGTCGATGTGCACGCCGCCGTAGGTGAGGCTTTCGTCGTTGATGCGCACCAGCATGTTGGACGTGCCTTCCTCCGCCCACAGCGGCCGATGGCGCTCCTGGGTGTAGATGCGGGGCTTGGCGCGTGCCCCGCTGCGGTGCGCCTGGTACGCGTTCTTCATGTCCAGCATGGCCGGACTGAAACGCCGGTTGTAGTCCACGCACAACTTGACGCCCTTCTTGCGCACGGCACGGACGACGCGGTAGGCTTCGTCCATGGTCATGGTCATGGGCTTCTCGCACAGCACGTTTTTGCCGGCTTTGACGGTTTCTTCGATGTAGAACAGATGCATTTCGTGCGGGACGCTGAGGATGACCATGTCGACGTTCGGGTCATTCAGGACGTCCTGATAGTCGGCCGTGATCTTCTTTGCGCCGAACCGCTCCGCGGTGGCCTGGCCGTCCTTGCTGCGCGAACTGCAGTGATAAAGTTCGATGTTCGGGGCTGCCGCGCAGTTGGGCAGGTGCTGGGCCGTCGCGAATTTCCCGCAACCGATGACGCCGACTCTGACCTTGTCCATGAGATGTGTCCTTTCGATGAAATGACCGCCTCACCCCGGTCCGGTTTCCTGGGGCGTCGCGATGTCCAGGCCGATGTCGATCGCGCGGGCCGAGTGCGTCAATGCCCCGACTGAGATGAAGTCAACGCCGATGGCGGCCAAGGCGGAAATCCGCTCCAGGGTGATGCCGCCGCTGGCCTCGAGCAGCGCGCGGCCCCGTACGATACGGACCGCTTCGGCGATCTCGTCGTTGGCCATGTTGTCGAGCAGGATGTAGTCTGCGCCGGTCTTGGCTGCTGCCTCGACCTGGTCCATGTCCTCGGCTTCGACCTCGATTTCGAGTCCCGGGTAGGCCTTGCGGCAGGTTTTGACGGCCCAGGGGATGGGGTCCGGCCCCTGGAACGCGGCCAGGGCGCGGTGGTTGTCCTTGATCATGATGCGGTCGTAGAGTCCGAAACGATGGTTTTGTCCGCCGCCCATGCGTACGGCGTACTTCTCCAGGGCACGAAGTCCCGGGGTGGTCTTGCGCGTGTCGAGGATCTTCGTCGTGTGATCGCCCACGGCTTTGACGAACCGGTTGGTCAGGGTGGCGATACCTGACAGGCGCTGCACGAAGTTCAGGGCGGTGCGTTCGCCGGTCAGGATGGCGCGTGCTTTTCCGGTGACGGTGGCCAGGCGCCGGCCGGCGGTGCAGGCTTCACCCTCGCGTGCCAGGGCCGTGAAGTGAACCGAGGCATCCAGTTCGGCGAACAGCGCTTCGGCGACTGGAAGCCCGGCGCAGACGCAGTCGTCGCGAGTGACCATGGCGGCCTCGATCTCGAGGTGATCGGGGATCATCGCCAGCGTGGTGGCGTCGCCACCGCCGACATCCTCCGCGAGGGCGGCGCGGCAGAGACTACGAAGCGCGGTCGGGTTCAGCATGTTTCGTGTTTTCCTCCGGCGTGGAATCCGGGTTGACGTGGAAGAACTGCAGCAACGACACGATGGCCAGCATGGCGAGGGTTTGTAAGGTGATCAGGACCGTTCCCGCGAAGGGCAGCCACAGCAGCGTCACGGCCCCGGCGCCGGCGGCGAAGACCAGCAGCAGCACCAGCAGCACGGCTTGGGCGCGGCTCAGGCCCATGCGTACGAACCGGTGCGAGATGTGCATGTGGTCCCCCACGTAGATGGGGCGGCCCTGGTGCCACCGGATGAGGACGACGGCGGCTACGTCGAAAATCGGGATGCCCAGGATCAGGACCGGGATCAGCACGGGCGCAGGTGTGGGGCTTTCGGCGGGTGTGTAGTACGTCGTCAGCGCTCCGATCACGGCCAGGATATAGCCGAGGAAATGACTGCCGGCGTCGCCCATGAAGATGCTCGCGGGCGGACGGTTGAACATGAGAAAGCCGCATGCCGTGCCGCAGGTGGTCAGGGCCAGGACGGCGACGAAATACTGGCCCCGCATGGCGGCGCAGAACGCGAAGAAGAAGGCGGCAATAGTTGCGATGCCGGCAGCCAGCCCGTCCATGTTGTCAAGGAAGTTGATAGCATTGACAATGAACAGAATCCAGAACGTGGTGATGGCCCAGGTCAGAATCGGTTGTGACCAGAAGAAGGTGACGCGTACCCCCCAGCAGGCGACTGCGCCGGCGATGCAGAACTGGGCGGCGAACTTGGGGAATGCCCCCATGGGTTGACGGTCGTCGATCACGCCGATGGTGACCAGAGCGATGGCGCCCAGGACGATGACAACCAACTGTGTCGTCACGGTCTGGATGCCGGGAAGGAACGCGGCCACTTCGTGCACCAGCAGGCGGCCGAACGCTTCGCTGCAGGCCAGGCCGGCAGCGATCGTGAGGAGCCAGGCGACGAGCATGGCGAGCCCACCGAGGACCGGTGTGGCCTTGCCGTGCAGTTTGTGGGTGTTGGCCTTGGGGCGGTCGAGCAGTCCGAGTTTGGGTGCGAGGCCGCGGCAGGCCCACGTGAGCAGAGCTCCGAGGACGGCGGCGGCGGCCCACACGGCGAGGTAGACATGCCACCACTTCATCGGTCAGCACTTTCGTCGTTGGCGGAGTCCGCATCGTCCGGCACCCCGCGCCTGCATGCCTCGAACAACTCCGGAATCACGCGCACGGGCCGGAGCGATGCGCGCTCGACGCAGGCATGGACCGTGTAGCCCTGTGTCAGGAGTTTGTCGTCGCAATATACTGCGCAGTCGACCCGCAGACGAACGCGTTTAACCCAGCCCACCCAGCCGCGGATGTCCAGCACATCATCGTAACCGGCGGCCGCCTTGTACTCGGTGTGGGCCTCGATGACCGGCAGAGCAAAACCGCGCCGTTCGAGTTCCTGATAGGGGAACCCAAGGTCGCGCAGGAGTTGCGTCCGGGCCATCTCGAAATAGATGAAGTAGTTGCTGTAGTAAATCACCCCCATGCGGTCAGTGTCCGCATAGGGGACGCGGTACTGGACGTGAGCGATGTGCTGAGGCATAGGGGGCTCTGTCACCTTCTCGTTGTGAAATGCCGGGGAGCTGTTTCGGTGTTCATTGCTCGGTGTTCGGGGGAAGGCACTGGCCGTTACCGCGCTTCGCCTTCCCCGATGTGTCGCAGCATGGCCTCCACGACTTGTTCGACGGTCAAGTCGTCGGCGTTGATCAGGACGGCGTCGGCGGCCGGTTTGAGCGGTGCGACCGGGCGCGTGCTGTCGATGCGGTCGCGTTCCGCAATTTCGGCCGCAACGCTGGCCACGGTCGCATCGGCCGGCACTTCACCCGCCTGTGCGAGGCGTCGCCGGGCGCGGACTTCCGGCGAGGCCGTGAGGAAGAACTTGTGCGACGCGTCCGGCAGGATGACCGTGCCGATATCGCGTCCTTCCATGATGATGGTGCCGAGGCGGCGTGTGGCGCGTTGACGTTCGCGCAGCCACTCCCGGACGGCCGGGATGGCGGCCACGTGGCTGACGATTCGGGCCACGTCCGGCGCGCGGATGCGTCCCATCGGGACCGGGGCGCCCCCGAGGCAGAGCACGGGATCGTTGCGGGCCGAGTCGACGCCGTACTGCAAGTCAACACCGGTCAGCATGGCAGCCACTGCATCGGGTCGGTTGTGGACATCGAGGCTGTGTTCGAGGGCGAGCCAACTCACGGTGCGGTACATGTCTCCAGTGTTGATGTAGTAGCCGGCAAGGCGTTGGGCGAGGAGGCGTGCCACGGTGCTCTTTCCCGAAGCGGCCGGGCCGTCGATGGCGATCTGGAGCAGACGTTTGGGCACGGGCACCTCCCCGGCACCTACTTGGCGGGCTGTTCTGCGGCGGGCGCGTCTTTTGCGGGTGCGGTTGTCGGCGCCGGGGGCGGCGTGGCTTGCGGTTTGGGTTCCGCCTTCTCTTCCGTGCGGTCATGCACGATACGCCAGATGGTGCCGATCCGTTTCACGTCAAAGAACGTGACATACAGCATGAACGCGATCAGCAGCACGGCGAACGTGTTCTGGAGGCCGTAGGCGATGCGCGTCGGCACGCGGCGGCGGATGATCAATTCGACGACGCCGAAGACGACGTGGCCGCCGTCCAGCACCGGGATGGGCAGCAGGTTGAAGATGGCCAGGCTGAAGGTGACAAAGACGATGAACCAGAGACCTTCGCGGAAGCCGCCGCTCGCCACTTTGATCCAGATGATCTGGACAATGCCGATCGGGCCGCTCATGTGCTGGGGCCGAACCAGCGAGTCACGGGCGAACAGCGCCGTGAGCACATTGCGAGTCTGCGAAAACACGTTGGTGAACTGCTCCCACGGGTTCGGGTGAGTGAGTTCCATCTCTCCAAACACGATACCGATCTGGTACACCTTTTCCCCGCGCATGACTTCCTGGCGCGCGCACATTCCCTCGATGGTCACTTCGCGGCCGTCGCGCAGCACCACGAGCGTCAGCGGGGCCCCGGCAGATTCGCGGACTTTGCCGATGAAGTCTTGCATGGATGTGACGGGTTTGGCGTCCACGCGCAGGATTTGGTCGCGGGGTTGGACGCCGGCCTGGGCGGCCGGCGCTCCGGGCACGAGACGAAAGACCACTAACGGTGTCTGTACGGTAAAGAGGGGAAAGCCCAGGCCCTCGAACTTGGGGTTCGGCGCAGGGCGGTAACGGATATCGAGCGTTTCGCCACGGCGCTCCAGGCGCAGGGTGACCTCGCCCGCGGTCAGGGTAATCATCTGGCTGAGGTCTTCCCAGCCGCGCTTGAACGTCTGACCATTGACGCCGACGATCCGGTCGCCCGGCCGCAGCCCGGCCTGGTACTCGGGACAGTCTTGGGGCACATCGAGCACGTCACAGTGCGGGGTCGGTGCCGGGCGGTAGATCCCGAGCCACCAGACGAACAGGCCGAGAAAGAACCCGAACGCCACGTTTGCCAGCGGTCCGGCCACCGCAGTTATCATGCGGCTCTGCGGCGAGGCTTGGGGCAGCAGTTTGTCGTCAACGTTCTTGGGTTCGTCGGTGGGGTCGAGCTGGGGCAGGGCGACATAGCCGCCGAAGGGCAGCGCGCTGACGATGTACTCGACGCCGCGATACGTCGTCCCCCAGACCTTTTTCCCGAACCCGATCGAGAAGCGCTGTACGTAGAGCCCGCGCCACAGGGCGGCAAGCAGGTGGCCGAACTCGTGCACGATGATGCACAGTCCGAAGAACACCACGACGAACACGATATTCGCGATGATCTGAAGCACTTGCAGGGTCATGCATACCTCGAATTGTCAGCAGTGCGCGCACGACAACGGCTCCGGCCCCGTATCCCGTGCGGACCGGGCAACACGCGTGGGCGAGCTAACCAATGTAAGGACTGAAGCGGAAAACGCAACTCCCGCAGGGGCAATCTTTGCGCTGTCGTGTTTGCGGTGACATGTTACCAGCGAACCATTCAGATTGCAGTCTCAAGGGGCCGTTGCGGATGAAGCTGTCGGTCATCATTCCGGTGTATAATGAAGAGACCACGGTGACGGAGATCATCGAGCAGGTCCGCACCTGCGGTGTGCCTGACCTGGAGATGATCGTGGTCAACGACTGCTCCAAGGACGGGACGCGCGCCAAGCTCGAAGCGCTGCCGCCGTGCCAGGATCTGGTGATCGTGCATCACGAGGTGAATCGCGGCAAGGGCGCGGCGATCAAGACGGCGCAGAAACTGGTCACTGGCGACGCGGTAGTGATCCAGGACGCGGACTTGGAGTACTCCCCGCTGGAGTTCCCGAAAATGCTGCGGCTGCTCGCCGAGGACAAGGCGGACGTGGTTTACGGCAGCCGCTACAGTGGCCGCGAACTGCGGGTGGACAGTTTCTGGCACTACCTCGGCAACAAGGTTCTGACGACGTTTTCGAACATCCTGTCCAATATCCACCTGACGGATATGGAAACCTGCTACAAGATGATCCGCGCAAGCGTCTTCAAGGGGCTGACGCTGGAGTGCAGCCGGTTCGGGATTGAACCGGAACTGACCGCCAAGCTGGCGCGCAAGAAGTGCCGCATCTACGAAGTGCCCATCTCCTACCACGCGCGCCGGTTCGACGAGGGGAAGAAGATCGGCTGGAAGGACGGCCTCGCCGCCTTCTGGTACATCTTCAAGTACAACCTGCTCGATTGAGCTGCGACCGCGATCTGTTCGGGGGCCGGTTCGCCTGTGGCGTACGGTCGCGTGGTTCATGGCCCGGCCATGCTCTGGTGCCTATCACGGCTGCAGGGTGTCGCGGTCGATGCGGTAATCGGACAGGATCCCGGCCTTGTCGAAAAACAGTTCCATGCGCGATTTGCGCGAGGTCGTGTGCTGGAACCCGCGTTCTCCCGCCATCAGCGCGCCTTCCGTGCCGACCGGTGTGCGGGTGTAGGCGTTGACGACAACCATCTCGGTGCGCGTGTACTCCCACTTGACGCCGCCATCGGCCATTTCCTCGACCAGCGGAGGTTTGCCGAACTTGGCCAGAGCCTGCTCGCGCGTCGTGACGCCGAGGCGGAGGAAGGCGCGGGCGTCCGCGTAGGCCGCGCTGTTTTCCTCCAGGCTCGTCATTTCGGTGGTTTCGCAGCCGGCGACGAACAGCATCAGTCCGCAAAGGCCGGGCAGGAGAAGAACCGTCCAGGAAAATTCCGAGATTCCGAAAGATCGCATTCGGGGCGCTCCTTGTCTTGTGGGCGTCGTCGTGGCCGATCGGCCGCTATCGTTAAACACGGCGGCAGAATAATACTCCGTTACCCGCCGCAAGGCAAACAGGCTGCAGTTACGTGGGTAATGCGTCAGTGGCGTGTGGGGGGTGAAATGCCGGCCAATGGACTGGCCGGGCTACTGACTCCGGCTGGCTCGGGCCGTGGTGCGGGCAGTCTCTTGCCCGCAGGCTCAAGACGACGTGCCGGTTTCGGTGCTAGCATCACCCGCGATTCCCATGTTACTCGCGGGCTGCGGTAGAGTGGCCGGAGCGGCTCGCTCCGGCCCCCGCGGGAGCGAGCCGCTCCCGCCCGAACAAACAGTGAGTAACGCCCACACATGATCGGCCGGTCTGCCGGCCGGGGGCGCTGACGCTTCACGCAGCTCCCCCGTGCGTGCGTCCGGTTCGGCGCGGAGAGCAAACCGCGCCTCGCGCCCGGGGCTGCGTCAGGTTATAGTGCCAGGATAGCGTGGCGGAGGGATGCTCGTGGGTGCCAAGAAGCAAGACCGACGGATCACCGTTGTTGCCGTGCAGCCGCCGTACCCGGCGGACGCGTCGCTGGCGGCGCATTCCGCCACACGTGCTGCGGCTTTGGAGTTGCTTGAGCTGGCTGCCGCCCAACTGGCGCAAGCCGCGTTGCCACGGCCAACCCGACGCGCCGGTTCGGTCGTTCCTGCTCGAGGACCGACGCCCTGACGTCTATCAGGAGGGAGAATCATGAGCCGCCCTGCGTCCAACGAACATCCGATTTTGATTGCGCACCGCGGCTGGGCTGCGCGGTTTCCGGAAAACTCGCTGGCTGCTTTCGGGGCTGCTATTGCCGCCGGTGCCGACGAGATCGAGATCGACGTGTGGTGCTCGAAGGACCGCGTGCCGTTCGTCTGTCACGATCCGACCGTGGACCGCGTCAGCAACCTGCGAGGTGCGCACGACAGCCTGACGCTGGACGAACTGCGGAGAGCGCAGATCCGCATGCCGGACGGTTCGCTCCTCCCCGGTACCGGCTTCCCGACGCTCGAGGAGACGCTCGAGTTCTGCACCTGCTACGTGCCGCTGAACATCCACGTCAAAGACCCCGGGCCGGATGGGCTGATCATCCGGTTCCTGCGTGAGTACTTCCGAGCCCGGACGCCGCCGTGCGGGAGCTACATTGCCGGCGATGCCGCGGTGCTCGACGCAGGCCGGCGGATTTTCCCGGAAATGACGCGCTGCTGCCTGGAAGGCCAGGACAGCGGCGCGGGGTTGCTGCGGAACGCGTTGAAGTTCGAGTGCGGCCGCCTCCAGTTCGGACGCCAGGGCTACACGCAGGCCGACGTGGACGCCGCCCGCGACGCCGGCCTGATCACCCATCTTTTCTGGAGCGACGATGCCACGGAGATCGCTGAATTGTTCGGCAAGGGCATTCTGGCGCCGCTCACCAACGACATTGGACAGGTGCGAGCGGGACTCCGGGACCGGGGACTCGCTGACTGACGTGCGGACGACCGACCCGGGGAGGCAAACGTGGGCACTGCGCTCAACCACGACTCGGACCGTTTCCTGTTCATCACGGACCTGCACCTGGCCGGCGGCACCGACCGGGGCTGGGCGACGTTCGACCGGTTCGTCCGGGACGTACGGCGGATGTCGCCACCGCCCGCCTTTGTGATCTGCGGCGGCGACATTGCCTCTGCGAGCATGGCCTTGACCACGCCGGCCGCGGAACTGCGCCGCATCCTGGACCGGTACAAGGAGGCACTAGCCGGCTTGCCGTGTCCCGCCTTTCATGCGGTTGGCAATCACGACTTGGCTGATTCTGGGCGCGGCAGTCCTGACGGCAGCTATGGCAAGGAAGTATTTGAGAGTGTTCTGGGACCACGGTTTCAGAGCTTCGACTGGCGCGACTACCATGTGGTTATTCTGGACGTCTGGCGCTGTCACGCCGTGGGCGTGCCGGGATACCGCGTCGGTATGGACGTCGACGACGAGCAGGTTGCGTGGCTGGAAGCCGACCTGCGGCGATGTCGGTCCGGCCAGACGGTGATCCTGGTCGACCATCACCAACTCCGGGATCTGCCCGGCGAACCGCGTTCCGGGCATCGCACGCTGTCTGTCCTGGGTGCGGACCAGGTTCGGGATGTCCTGCGCGACGACCTTGATTACGTCGAGGTCAGCGGGTGCGACCACCAGAACGGCGCGTGGCGCAGCGGCCGCTGGACGACGTACACCACGGCGTCGTTCTGTGGCGCCTGGTGGCGGCGCGAAACGTGCATCGACGGCGGCCGTAGCGGCTACGCGCTGTTCGTGGATGACCACGGCGCTCTGCGGCACTACTGCTGCGCGCATGGCGCTGAGGTGGCGATTCGCGAACACTACTCCCTGCGAGTCTGGCCACCGGACGCGGCTGTCAACGTCATCGACCCCTACACCGGGGCTGCGGCCGAGACTCCGACTGGAGTCCCGGCCGGTGGCGGCGGGTATGTGAGTCTGCCGCTGGCAACCGGGGACAAGCACACGGTGGTCGATCTGTTCGTCGAACCGTCCCTGTCGGAACCTGGCGTTCGGCCGGTGTCGGGTACGTTCAGCTTCTGTCTGGCCGGCGATGTGCCGGAAGCGGTTCCCGTTATGTGCAACCAGTGTGTCGCCGGCGAACTGCCCACAGGGGCGCGGGCCGGGGAGAGGATCGCCATCCCGGTGTGCAACGGGTTGTTCGCCGGCTGGAACCGGTTGGAGTTCCGGGGTGGAGTGTTGCTGATCGCCCCCGTGCTGGAGGTGGCCGGAAAACGGTATGCCGACCCGCGCCTCTCCCGGCTCATCCAAGCCCGGAAGGGCACGCCGTGTGAGGCGCACGCGCCCGTCTGGGACACGTCGGAAACAGGGCCCTCGTCGCCGTGGCAGTACCAGGTGCCGGTGTTCTACTTCCAGGTCGACGCCCAGGGGTGATGCGTCGGCGTGCCTGCTGCGTGCCGCGGTGCTGACACGAATGCCCCAAACTCCGGCGGCAGTTTCCGTTCGTAGTTCCACCGTTAGCCGGTCCCTTTCCCGCAACCACGCACAACCCGGACCGCGTAAACGCGGAACTAGAAGCCTGAGCTGTCCCCCGTTCCGGTTTGGTTTGCGGGGCATGGGGGGAAGGACACTGCTTAACGGCACAGGCTGCGGTGTCCCTGGAGCGCCGGCGTCTCGCCGGCTGCTTTCTGGGGCGGGGCGGTACTCCGCGAGCCAGGCGATCCTGAGAGGTCGAGGGGCGGGCGGGTGCCGAGCCCCGACCATCGTCGCGTCTACCCCCGGCACGCCTCGACCAGGGCGGCGATGTTCGCGGCCGGGGTGCCGGGCGGAATGTCACAGCCGCTGCTGACGATCCAGCGCGAACTGCGCACCTGCGCCAGCAGAGCGACGGTCCGTTGCCGCACGTCGGCGGGCTTGCCGAAGCGCAGGACGGAACTCGGATCCAGGTTGCCGCGCAGCGCCATGCGGTTCGCGGTCCGCGCCAGGATGTCTTCTGCCGGGACTTGGTAGTCCACGTCCATGAAGTCGGCACCGGTGCTGATGACGTCGTCGACGATCGGCAGTGTGGCGCCGCAGATGTGCAGTCCCACGGTTTCCCAGCCCGCGGCTTTCAGGTCGGCAATGAGGCGTCGGTGGTGGGGCAGGACCAGTTCCCGGTATAGTGTTGGGGAGATGAAACTGGGCGAACAGGTCGCTTCGCCCAGGACCAGTCCGTGCGCGCCCGTTCGGCGTAGCCAGCGCCCCAGGCGCAGGGCGACGTCGGTCGTAAAGGACAGCAGCCGGTCGATCTGCTCCGGGGTGTCGAGCATGTCCATCAGGAGCGGTTCGACGCCGCGCAGTTGCGACGCCATGAGCAGCGGGCCGCGCAGCGTGGGCAGGATGAATGCCTCCGCTCCGACAGCGTCCATCACCCTTGCTATGGCATCGGCGAACAGCGGGAATCGGCCGGCGCGTTCAGGCTCGCGCTCGGCCAGGCGCGGCAGGTTGGCCCAGTCCGCGACCAGGTGTTCGGTCAGGATGGGTGCGCCGTCTTCCGGTTGTGTCACGCGTGCGCCGAGCGCTTCGGCTTCGGCCGTGACGCCGAGCGAGAACTGAATGCCATCGTACCCGAAACGGCGGTAGCCGTCGAGCAGTACGCCGGCCATCGCGTCGGCGTCCGTGAGGAAACGTCCGAGTGGCACTCCGGCGAGCGGTGCCAGACCGCTGTGGAGAATGGGTAACACGGGAAGTCGATCCACCGGCCCGCCGGCGAGGCATCGGCGCGTGCGTTCGAGGCCAGTCATGCTGGTTCTGTCCATAGTTTCGCTCCGTGTCCGGTGATCATCCACCGCAATTCCCTCCGCAGCCGCGTTTCGATTGTGCGCGCGGTGGCTCGGCGCGTCCCGCGCCGAAGCGGGGTGCGCCGGCCGGTCCCCGGCCGAGGGCCTCGGTCCGGGACGGACCCGAGCACCCCGCTGCGGTCCCAGAGGTTCCGCGCCACCCTTCGCATCCGTCGTGAACTGTCACGGTTGGCGGACGAACAGGATAAAATCGAGGCCCATGCCGCCGCCGAGGTTGGTCATGCGCAGGCGGTGCGTGCCGGCCGTGAGGAATAGGTGCAACGGCCCGCCGGCAGCGTCGTCGACGGTACGGTAAACCCAGTTGTCCGCATCGCTCGAGAATCCGTGCGTGCCGGGGAACTGGAGCTGCCTGCACGCGTCGTTCGGGAACTCCCCGTCCAACTTCAGATCGCGCAAGGCCTGTTCCGAGCCGCTGCAGTACTTCAGGAGGACGGTGTAAGTGCCGGCGGTGGTGACGGGCACCTCCCACTCCAGCCAGTGGCCCTTGTCTTTCTCCCAGTAGCTGACGACGCTCCCGGAGGCGTTCATGCGGCCTTCGAGCCTCTGAGAGGTCCCGCCGCCCTCAGCCGCGAGAGTCTCCGCCTCCACCGGGATGACGCGGTCTTCGGTTAAGTCCCGGACCTGCGGCGGATGCACGAAGGCCGGGGTTTGGAGGACGGAGCGTTCGCCGGTATCACCCACGACGGTCAGCGTTGCGGTGTAGCGGCCACCCTTGGGGTACGCGTGGCGGACGGTCTTGCCTTCCGCCTGCGTGCCATCGCCGAAGTCCCACCGGTAGGCGGCAATGTTGCCCTTCGTCGCGGTACTCGGTGTGGCATCGAACACCACCTCATCGCCGTGGCCGATGCCGGGTAGTCGGACGTCGGCCTTGGCCATGACCGAGGGCGGGGGCGGTTCGCAGGCGAACGTTTCCGATGCGGCCGACTCGTTACCCCAGGCGTCGACGGTGGCGACGCGGTACTGGTACACGCGCGATTCGAGGCCGCAGTCGTAGAAGACCGGTATTGCCGGGCTGCCAAGCAGCGTTTCGGGGCCGACCACGAAGCCGGGACCAATGCTGCGGTAGACGCTGTAGTGATGGACACCCTGCGGGGCGCTGACGGGGGACCATACGAGCTTGATGCAGGGCGGATCACCCGGTTTCGTCTTCGGGGCCACGTCGTCGTCGGCGGCCGTGAGCGGCAGGATGCGGAGTCCGCTCGGGGCACTGGGCGGAACGCTCGGCGTATTGCCCTTGCCGGCGGGTGTGAAGGCCGGATCGTTGGTCAGGCACACGCTATCCAGCGCAATGCCTGCATCGCTGCTGCCGAACGTGACCTGGGTGGTGCCGGCTTCCAGGTTGGGCGGTGCGCCATCGAGGGGCAGCCAGCGCCATTCCGAGGTGTCGACGGTAACGCCGCCGACAGCGGCTTGGTTCACCTTGAACTCGATGCGGCCGGAGCGCCCGGGCTTCAGGGCACGGACACGGGTGAGGATGCGGCACGAACCCGCGGCTGGGATACGCACGGCAAGGCTTCCGGTGCCCGCCAGGCCAGCGGCCAGCCGCGCCTTGTACAGCAGGTCGCGGTCCTGGACGGCGACCGCGTAGGCGTTGCTGCAGCCCGGCGTGTCGAACAGGGGCGCCATCGGCTGCGCGAGCTCGGCGCACTCGGCTTCGTAGAAGTGCCTGAATGGCGCGTTGCCTTGGCCGACCGCCAGTTCCTCGGAGAACATCCGGCTCTCCAGCCCGGAGTGCTCGACCGACGTGAGCACGACGAATCCAGTCTTCGCGTCGCCGGGCAGCGGGTACGCCAGGCCTTCGATGAGGCGATCATTGACTTTCGCGAAGCCGACACCGCTGTTCTCGGCTCGGTAGAGGTTGTATCCACGTATCTCTTTGTGGTATAGTGGCTTTTCCCATTCAACGCTAGTGCCATGCAGGCGGACGTTCGCCGGCGGTTGCGGATATCGCACCACTACGTTGTACACGTCCAGCGCGGTCTTGGGCCGTTTCCCGGCAATGACCTGATTCCCGTCCCAAGGCGTCCCGTCGATGCCGGTTCGGCACAGCATCGATGAGACGCAGGCGACCTTGGTGACGTCGGGGCTGGGGTTTTGCGCCTGCAGTCCCGCGCCGCCGCCCGCCGTGTACGGGCCGTAGTCGCGGAACTGGAGGCAACTGATGGGCCACATGGCGCGGCGCTTCACATCGATGAAGAGCAGCACGTACGGGTACAGAAGGCTTTCGGGAATGACGAAGTCGGAGTGACTGAAATCGATGTGATCGAGGCAGGGATAGGAGCCGACGAAGTGTCGGATTTGGGCGGTGCCCGCGTCTTCGAGCGCCAGGGTGCTGTAGCCGTTGCCGCGGATGCGGAACCCCGCCTGCCCGTTCATGGCCCGGTGCGTGGCGGTCCACCAGTGCAGAAGCGAGCCGTCGGTGAGTTTGTAGGGATGCATGCACATGCCCCAGTATTGGTACCCGTCGACAATCTGCAGGATGCCGCGCGTGTCATCTTCGGCGATGGGTAACGCCCACATCTGGCCGGGGTTGACGGTGTTCTCCGGCGACCGGTCGTACCCATTCATGAAGGGGACCCAATTGAGGATGTAGCCGACGTAGCAGCGTCCGTCGAAACCGAACAGCCAGCTCACTTGGTCGCGCCAGAGAAGAACGTCCTTGGCCGGGTCGTCAGAGACGGTTTTGAGGTCAAAGGCGCGGAAACGCGCGCCGGTCGAATCCGACAGGCCAATCTTCCGTTGGTCGTCAGACATCCAGACCAGGGTGTCGTGGGTGACTTGCTGCAGGCTGATGCCGCTGACCTTGCCAGGCAGGAGTTTGAGCGTCCAGCCTTCCCGTGTCGGCAACGGGACCTCGACCATCTGCCCGGTCACCACGTGTTTCAGGTTGATCTTGACCATGTCCGGTCGGGTGGCCAGGACCCAGTCGGCCGGGTCCGTATCCTTGGGCAGGCGACGCTGCAGCCAGGGCGCCAGCCACGGCTCGCAGGTGGGGTAGCCCTTGAAACCTTCGTACCGCGCCGAACCGTCGGTCCGTACGATCACACCGGGGTCTTTGATGTAGAGGTACTTGCCGTTCGGGCTGAAACTGTGAACGCCCTGGGCGCGCAAGTAGGACTTCTCGCCTTGGGTCATGAGCCACACTTCGGCGCCGGTGTACGTATCGGTGAAGATGACGCGGTCCGGGCGTTCCCACTGCGTGTTGTCCCGCAGCGTGGTCAGGCCGTGGTGTGGCGTCATCTGGAGTTTTTCCGCCCAGTGGTAAGTCAGTTCCGTATCCCCGAGCCGTTCCAGTGTCATCTCGCGGATGTCCACCTCCAGGTGAACCGGGACAGCGTACTGATTGGTGATCCCGACGGTGACCTCCCGCTCGGCGCCGTTCTCGTCCTCGACGAAGAACGGCAACTCGACGGAGGCAAGTTCGGGGGACACGCCAATCGGCACGCCGAACGGCCCGGTCAGAACCTGGCACCGGTCGCCAATGCCCCGGTAGTCGAGCGACCGTGCGAACAGGATGCACTCCATGGTGTTCGCGCGCGCTGTGGCCTTCAGCAGGTAGTGGCCCGGCTTGAGGACGAGTGTCTGTGACAGCGAAATCCCGTCGTACTTCTCTGGCAGCAGCAACGTCTGGCGCGGGTCGGAGGCCAGGCGGGCAAACCTGTTGCCGGCGTCATAGGTGAGATGGCCCTTGACGTCCCAGTCGACGGGTTGCCCCTGGTCGACCGACTCGAACCGGGAGTTGGCGATGTCCTTGCGCGTTTGCCGTCGTGGCTGCAGGATGACTTGGTCGTAGTAACAGGGCCCCGGTGGGGTGCTCGCGTAGCGGTCGTCGACCCAGACTTCGAACGTGCCGTCGGTGATGCGGAGGTTTTCCGCCAGCGGGCCACCGGTGTAGCGACGCCAGGTCTTACCGTCCAGGGACACGCCCAGAGCCCGGGCAACCTTGATACTGACGTCGTAGCAGCCTTCGGGGATTCCGGTGATCCGTGTGTACAGCGGGGGGGCGCCCTCCTCGGGGGAGTTGCGGTCCTTCTCGACCGCCGGGCCTTGCAGGACGACACCGGTTGTCCAGCGCTTCTCCGCATCCTTGTCGCTGCTCCAGAGATTCCATTTGTCGGGCGTGGATTGGTTGACGAGCCAGGCGTCCTTCGGTTCGGTCCAGTCCTGCGGCTCGAATATGAGCGCCGCCCGGGTCCGGTCCGTGTCAGCCGTGCTGATGTTGGGCATCCCTGCGGTGGCCATCACGACGACCAAGAGGAGTGCGTTCGCCGGCAGATCCCGGAGACTGAAGGCACAAATGGACGGGCTGGTGGGTGTCATGAGAAACCTCTCTCTTCCCTACTGCTGCCTGTGCGGGCTGGAAGGCAACCGTATGCACAGTGGTTCGGCGTGTCCCGCGCCGAAGCGGGGTGCTTCGGCCGGCCCTGTCCGGCGAAGCTGTTCGCGCGAAGACGGATCTCCGGCCGTGGGTCTCGGGCCGGGACGGCCCGAGGGCACTCTGCTGCGGTCCCGGAGGTCCCGCGCCACGGCTGCCCCGCCCGGTGGGCGGGGCGTCACTCAAACCACAGCGTTCCGAATCTGTCCACATTGTGGAACGAGCCGAAAGTCGGGCGCCAGGTCGAGAGTTCAGTCTGCCAGTGCGGGGCCTTCGTGTCCGGCGGATCGAGGGAGTAGAAAAAATTGCGGCAGAAGTTGACGCGCCAGGGCGCGTCCTTGGTTGGCGGTGCCAGTTCCATGGACGCCAGCGGCACGGCCAGTTCCGCCGTCCATTCCTTACCCGTTGAAACTGCCTTGTACTGGACGCCGGCGCAGGTCCACTGGAACATGTCCATGGCGAACTTCTGGTTCAGGTCCGGGTGGTAGTTGTCGGCGTAGATGTTTCCCGGGCCGATCAGGAACTGGTATTTCTTCACGCCCTGCACGAGGAACATTTCGCAGCTTTCGTTCTCCCAGACGTACCGGTCGACACTGTCTGGGGGCAGCGTCGTTTTCGCTCGGTCGTCCGGCAGTTCGGCACGGATGGCGATGAAGAGGCTCTTATCGTCCCGCGCCAGACGCATTTCGGTCTTGGCGCGCAGTTCGGCGCTATTGAAGCTGTCGACGAAGCCGCCGGCAACGACGGCCGTTTGCCAACACGTGTCGTCGAGATTGCCGTCGATAGCGGGGGGCGTCGGGGCGGTCGGCAACCGGACTTCGACGTTGGTGACGGCGTTGGTGGCAGCGGCGCCGTAGCGGCGGCTGGCGTTCTCGAAGGGTAGGAAACCTTTCAGTGTCCTTTCCGCCCGGGCGTGGTACGGTTCCTGTCCCTCCGCAGCCTTGACGGCGTCGCGCAGGGAACCCATGACGTCTGCCACGAAGTCCTGGGGATAGGTGTTTACCCAGCAGGTGTTCCAGTCCCAGGCGAATTCGGGGCCGCCCTTGCCGTTCGGATTCGCGTAGGCGGCCTCCATGGCGTCGTGGAAGCGCTTCACGCCCGGGCCGGCCGGGCCGTAGAACTGCGTGTAGAACTCGTCAAGCATGGCGTCCACGTTCTGGTCCAGGTCCCAGAGCAGGCGCATGGCGGTGTAGGCGTTGACGGCGTCGAACATCCAGTCGGCCCAACCGCCGATGCTTTCGCCATTGTGATCGATGTCCGACCACTCAATGGCATGGCCTTTGACGCGACCGCGCTCGAGCAGGAACCACTCCTGGATGGCATGCGGGAAGATGGCGGGCGCGCCGTACACGCCTTTGCCGTAGCGCGGGCTGTTCCAGTAGTCCCAGACGTAGAGGTTTGCGGACTTCGCAGACCACTTCTGGATCCAGCCGACGTATCTGTCCTTGACGTCCGGCTGCCAGAGTTGGTTGGGGAAATGTCCGGCACAGAGCGTGACGGCCACGTTGGGCTCGAGAAACACGTCCTTGGGGTCCTTCCGGTAACTCGCATAGGCGCAGCAGGTGATGTAGCGGTCGGGGTGCGTCTTGCGGAGTTCGGCTGCAACCTGGTTGACGAACGTCCACATGCCCAGGCTGTGCGCGCCTTCGCGGCCGTCCTGGGGACGGATCAACGGTTTGCAGCGGTCGCACTGACACCAGTAGAGGTCATCGCTGTCGCCGGTCATGACGGGCGAGTAACGCGACCACGGCGTCTTGTCGAACAACTCCTGCTTCTCCTTGGTGACGGCAGCCAGCACATCGGGATGAGTGTAGCACAGGTGTCCGAGCTCATTTCCGGAGCCGTCGGGGTTGTTCAAGCGCTGGCCGTTACGTTGCAGCGCGAACCAGTCCGGGTGTTCGGCGCCGTACTTCTTGTTCCACGAGTTGAACGAGTGCATGCCGATGGGGTCGCCGCCGACGCCGCCCCAGCGCATGCGCCGCCACCAGGCCCACGTCATAGCGCCGGTGATTTCCGGGTCTTTGTGATTCGCGTACCAGCAGAAGCGGGTCTCGTAGCTCGGCGCGCCCTGCCACTGCACGGTGCCGAGGGAGAGGGTCGGGCGCTTGGGTGTGACGCGGCCCAGCTCGCCCGGCCAGTACCAGCGCACGCCCAGGGCGCGTTCGAGGAATTCGTACGCCGCGTAGAGCGTTCCGAATGGGGCTTTCGTGTTCCCCACCGGCGTCAGGTTGTTTCGGTTGTCGCCGCCGGCGATGACGATGGCATTGCCCACGCGCCGCACGACCCAGTTGTCAGGCGGTAGCAGTTCGGGCGTCATGCCGAGCCGTCGCGTCAGAATCGTTGCGCCTACGTGGAGAGCTGGGCCGTCGACCGGATCGGTGTCCTTGACGACGGCAAGCTTCGTGCCGGTGCAAAGTTCGAGGTGCTCGTTCAGTTCCTGCACCGCATACAGGACTGTGGGCGTAGGTTTCTCCTCGGTCACAATAACGGCCAGGGGCTTGCCGCCCTTGACGAGGTCGAGCGGGGCGGTTCCTTGTTCCGGCGCGTACGCCGCGAATCCGGACACGAACGCGTCGGTCGCGTCGGCAGTGACGTTGACGACCGGGTCGTCGATCAGGACTACGGCGGGGTCGGGAGTTTTCTCGACCCAGATCTGGAAGTCGATGCCGTTGGCCTGTTCGTTGGCCGGCACCATGCAGCGCAGCTCAAGCGCGCCCCACTGCCCCGGCGAACCCTTGAAGGTCGCCTGGCGGCTGGCCAGCAGGTGATGCCATTCACCCTTCTCGTCCACATGGCTGCAGCGCATGTGCGCCGTGATGGGGCCGGTGCCCTGCAGCAACTTGACCTGTGCCCGGAACAGCAGGGGCTTGCCCTTGAATGGTTCAAGCTTGCTCTTGAGCAGGTAGAAGGAGACACTGGCGCCTCGGGCTTCAGGCTTGGTCTTCGAGCAGTCGAGGCGGATGGCAGACGGTGGAGACAGGACGTCCTGGGTTTCCTTCTCTGCACCGCCTTGAATCCAGGCGATGCCGTCCCCTTCCTTATCCGCGGCGCCTTTGTCGAACAGCGCGTTGAAGTCGTAACGGGGAGTTGTCGCGGCGGCCTTGACTGGGGCCGGCGCCTGGGCCAGCGTCGAGGGGCTCGGAAAGCCGCCGGTCAAGGCAAGTGCGAGGCAGGCACTGGCGAGGCGCTTCATGGATTGGACCTTTCTGAGCATTCCCTCGCGTAGCGCGCTGGACAGGATGCCCTCGCAAGGCCGCTCTTTGGGAAGATCCCCCCCCCGCCGACTGCGTTTCCCGTAAACGGGTGCGTTCGCAGTCGGATTGCGCGGTCTGCGGGGCGGTCGGCAGGGCGCCGTCGAGCTACTTCGGCTGTTCCTGCGCCTTTTGCTCTGCGGCTTTCTTCTCTTCCTGCTTTTTGTCGTAGCCGTAGTGCCCGGCTGCACCGCCAGCGGCCGCTCCGGCCGCGGCGCCGATCGCGGTCGCGGTGCCCTTGTTGTCTTTGCCGCCGAGCGCATAGCCCAGGCCTGCGCCGGCTGCCGTGCCGACGGCGGCGCCCGTGGCCGCGCCTTTGTGCTCGCTCAGGCTCTCACAACTGCTCAGGCTCGCAATGAGAATTCCACCCGCCAAAACGATCGCCAGCTTTTTCATGAGCCGTTCCTCCATGGGGTTGTTTGACCGTCCTGCTTCACAAGCGGAAAGTCCGGTCCGAATGTTCGCCGGCGCGGCGCAGTCCGCCACGCCAGGCACGTCGCGGTTGCTCATAACATGTCAGCGCATTGCGCGGTAAGCAACCCAGAGCGTCTGGGAAGTGTAATGCGTCAGTGGCGGGTGGACATAAGGTCGAAGGTTGACCGGGGCTGGCGTCTAAAGTGGTCGGAGCGGCTCGCTCCGACACCCGCGGGACCGAGCCGGGCGAGCCCCCCCCGCAGCCCAGCACCCGCGACTGACGCATTACGGGAAGTCCGGGGCCTGCTGCTGCGGTGATCACTTTGCCGGCGCCGCGTCTTCGGCGAACGAGGCCAGCCAGGCGGCGAGGCAGGTCCAGCGGCGGGCTGCCGCCGCATCCAGTCCTGCCATGCGGCGGCGGATTTCCGTCAGGGCGTCGGGAATGCGGGCCGGTTGACGGCAGCGCCGTGCGAACTCCGCAAACGCCGTGGCGGGTTCGACGCCGCCAAGCAACGGCGCCGCGACATCGCGCCGGAACACGTTGATATCGGCCGTCGGATTTGCCGCGCTGCCGAGGTTCGCCAGGGCCAGGTAGTTCAACTCCGCACTTGGGTTGAAGGGGGACACCTCGCCGAAAAGGGAGGTTGCCGTGCAGCCCGACGCGATGCCGCGCTGGACCATGGCGGCGATCCAGTCCAGGGCGAGTTCGCCCCGGATGTTGCCCATCCAGTGCGTTCCGAAGTGGGCCCGCATGAGGTGGGTGTGCCGTGGGGAGGCGTTCACCTTGGCGGCGTCTGTCCACGGGTGGTCGTTGCGTGGCGGGCCGTGGAAGTCCGCCACCCACTGGACCAGGATATCGTCCGGGAACTTGGCCAGACAGGCATCGGCCCAGACTGGCTTGCCGTCGCCGAATCCCGGCGGTCGCTCAGCCGGGCCGGCGTATGGTTCCGGGTGTGAATAGGTTTCGCAGGCGATCCACGCGTCGGGCGCGACGGCGCGAATGGCCTTGACGGTCATCGGGTACAGCATAGCCATGTCTTCCCAGGACAGCACCCCGGCAGGGAACTGGCGCCGGTCGCGGCAGAGCCGGCACTGGCACATACCCGTGTCGCCGCTTTCGATCTGCACGCCGCCGAGCGTCGGGAGTTGCTCGAACAGCCAGCGCAGCGAGGTGACGGCGAAATCCTGGTTCTCCGGGCGTGACGGGCAGGCAACCTGGTGCATGGTCGGCAGGTTCCGCAGTTTGGCGCCGTTCGGGTCCACGGCGTACAGGTCGGGGTGTTTTTCGAGGTGAGCCGCGAGGCTGTAGGGCGAGTTGCCTTGGTAGTACACGCCGCCGTAGGCATTGATGCCGGCGCCCGCGAGAAGGCGGACTCCGCACTCGCGCGCCACGTCGCAGAGTTGCCGGGCCGCATCGATGCCGCCGTGCACGTCACGCAGCAGACCCCAAACAACGACGCCGTCGATACCGTGCTGCCCGCACCACTTCAGCAGCCGGGTGTAGTCGGCAACGAACGAGTCGCGAGAACGGAAGTAGGGGTTGCTCGCGCCGATGGTCTGCGCGCCTGGCCGGTTCAGAGCCCATTCCGTGCAGTGGTCCCAGGTCCAGAACAGGCGCGTACGGACGGGGCCGGAGGCTGGGGACGGGGTCGGTGCGGTCGTGGTCATGGTGGGATGGCTCCTGATTATGTTGCCTTGCTCAGGCGTGAGGGACGCGTGTTCTTCCCTGTCGCTTCTCGGCTCTTAGCTGAAAGTTCCCTCATGTGCGTTGCCGGTGATTCCATAGATCTAAGGTAGCACCAGGTTCCATGGCGGGAAAGTCGGTCAGGGGGGCGCAACTCACGTCCGGTGAGCCTTGGAAAGGGTGATTGCCGCGGTAAGTTCAACAGGTAACCCCCCGGCTTGGCCGGGGAGACTCCCAGAGCTCGACAGCTGCGGGAGTCGCGAGTCTTGCCGTCATTCCGGTCGTGGGAATTGGCAAGGGCAGCATTCCCACTTCGTCGTCCACGTTGTCGTCCACTTCGTCGGACTTGCCGGAAGGGGCGAGCCCCGGTGGAATCGACAGAGTGGACGACAAAGATCCAGAATCCGGGAATGGCCTCGACGAATCCGGCGGCTGCCGGCGGCGCGGCTTGGCCGTGAGCAAGTGCACCGGACGTGGCTGGCTGGTCGACACGCTCTTCAACCCGCACTACGCGGCGCGGTTGCCGAAGCCGCCGTTGCCGCATCCTGAGTACACGCGGAAGGTCGCGTCCGGCCCGAAGGACGATTTCGTGCAGTTGTTGCGCCGGCAGTTGGCCGGCCTCGTGTTCGGCCGCTGCGAGGACGAGGTGATCGTGCGGACGTTCTTGTATGCCGCGAACGAGGGCATTGCGTTTCGCGACGATGGGGGCGGGGCGCGTTTGCCGCCCGCCCGTCGCGTTGCGTCCGGCCCCGTCATGCGCCACCGCTCATTTCGCCGGCGCCGGAGCGGTCGTGTCCTGAACCGGCGGCTGCATCAGTTCTGACTTCGGTGCGCACTGCTGCATGCGGCTCGCCAATTCCTCAAAGGTCTTCCGGAGTTCCTCTTCCTTGCGATTCAGGTCGCCGGACTTGACGATGTTGGTCTTGGCCATGTTCTCCACCAGCTTGAACGGGAGTTTCACGGTTTCCATCGTGTTGGCGAGCACCGAGGACTCGCGCTTCGTCTCCTGGATGTACAGGAGCCGCAGTTCGTTGGCGATCCGGTAGCTGTCGGCGGCAACCTCGTATGTGGTGACGGACTTGTTCTGGATCTCGGCGGTATACTCCTGCTGGGACTTGATCATGGTCTGCATGGTCTTGGCTTTCTGCTGCTCGCCGGCGATCATGTGGACCAGGTCCTGGTTGCGCTTCTGCTCGCCGGTCAGCATCAGTTGAAGTTCGGCGTTCTGTCTCTGCTCTTCCTTCGCGACCTCGTCGATCTCGTGGATGATCGCGGCCCGCGCGGCCGTCAATTGCTCGTTCGTCAGGTTCTGGCCTTCGTTGAGCTTTTTCAGGATCGGGTTGACGCGGTCCGACAGCTTGTTGGCCAGGTCCTGCTTCTGAGTTTCCCACTCCGCCTCCTGGGTGGACTGTTCCTCCATCGACGGGACGCGCTTGGCGCTGGCCGCGGCCGTGGCGGCGGCAAGGGCAGCACGCTGCTCCTCGCGCAGTTGCGCCAGTTCGGTTTCGATCCGACTGGAATTGGCGTTGGCGTTCTCAAGGCCGCTCTGAAATACGGACACCCAGTGCCTCGCGCCCATGATGAGGACTCCGCCCTGCACCAACAAGACGATCAAGATCGCGGCCAACACAATGCCCGTCCATCTGCTCTTGGTGCTGACCTCGGTCTTTTCCGGTGACTGATCCATGCGCGTCTCCTTATTGTCCTGGTTCCGACTCCCTCTCGTAATAACCCGAGAATATGCGCAACCAGACGCAGGAAGTCAAGAGCAACCGTAATGCGTCAGCCCCCCCCGGGCGCCGGCCCGCCCGGTCATACCAAGCTGAAACTGG